>ERZ780144.10-NODE-10-length-281602-cov-28.198862_pt1 | contig 281602 bp, 253 predicted proteins | sample MGYA00511380_ERZ780144 | MGnify/ENA primary metagenome ERZ780144 (study PRJEB29588, sample SAMEA1965858) | human gut metagenome | biome: human gut; feature: human-associated habitat; material: faeces | place: Denmark | collected 2008/2010 ... | reverse complement strand
ACAAAGTGATAAAAAGGTAACGATTGCTTATGATCCAATGTTCCGGGCCGTAATGAATGTGATTCAGAATGCAGTGGAGCATACAAAAGAAAATGGAATCATTTATATTGACGCAAAGGAGCAGGATGACCGGCTGACATTCATTGTGGAGGATAGCGGATCAGGATTTACAAAAGAAGCATTATTGCATGGCACAGAGCAGTTTTTTATGGATGACACAAGTAGAAATGGCGAAGCCCATTATGGGATGGGACTATTTTTTGCAAAAACTGTGGCTGAAAAATATGGTGGAGGTATTAAACTTTCAAATTCTGAAAATACAGGTGGGGCGAGGGTAGAAATATTTTTCCTGAGTAGTCAAGAAACAAGCTAAATAGACCGCAATTAAGCTATGTAAAAGAAATTTTACATGCTTTTATCTAATATGTAAAGGATGACAGTGGAAGTTCAAAAATTACAAGGGTTAATAATGAAGAACATCATTACCGAATGGTTGAAATAACTAATAAGGAAACTGGGAATTATAATGTTATGATGATTAGTACAGGAGATTCATTTACTAGAGTTGTAAATCGCGGATGTCCCAGGGATCCAACACAATTAGCACTAAATTCACAGGGGATGCTTTCGAATACAAAAGATAGAAACGAATCTAAAACATTTTTATCTCATCGGAGAAGACTCCCACCTCTACAGGTGGCGAGTAAGAAATAAACCTGTCCGATATGATTTAGGGTGAATTTGAAAAAAATATAATAAAAAATCACCCTAAATTTAAAAAATATATTGAATTTAGGGTGAAAAAGTGCCAATATATAATCATAAAATAACCCTAAAAGGAGATGGATGAATGAGTAATATAACAGAAATCCAAAGATTACTAAATGAAAAAGCTGATTTGCAGGCTCAAATTAATATCTCTGCATTTGATGGAAGTATTGAAGTCAAGACTGTAAATGATCAGAAATATATTTATGTTAGAAAAAGAGAAGCTGGAAAATACAAATCAAATTATATAGATAAATATTCTGAGGAGCTCTACGCACTTGCAGTTAATCAATCGCAGCAAATAAGAGCGGTTAAAAAGCAACTTAGAAAAATCGAAAAGGACTTAGCAAAGCTTGGATATACAGAAAGCGAACTGTCACCAAGAGTAAAGCTTAATATTGACTTTGCTAGAGCTAATGTCAAAAGTCTGATTTATGATCAGGCTGTATTGGAAGGTGTTTCCACTACATTTCCACAGACAGAAACTATTTTGGAAAATGGCGAAGTTAACGGAGTAAAAGCGACTGATGTTCAAAAAATCTTAAATTTGAAGCATGCGTGGGAGTTTATTGTGGATCCGGATGTAGTGGCTTCTCCTTGCAATTATTATATGGTAAGTCATATAGCACGCCTGGTAAATGAAGGGTTCTTCGAAAATGGTGGTTCCGTTAGAGTTGTTCCTGTTACGATTGGTGGTTCAAGCTATGTGCCTCCAATTCCAAATGAGTTGGATGTAAAAGAGAAAATAGATGAAATTATAAACTCAGGACTTGAGGACGTTGATATTGCAATTGAGCTTACGCTTTATTGTATGAAGACACAGATTTTTATTGATGGTAATAAGAGAGCTTCTATTATCTTTGCTAATCATTTTATGATTGGAAAAGGTATTGGATTGTTAGTTGTGCCGGAGAATATTGTGCCTGAATTCAAGAGTCTTCTTGTAGCTTATTATGAAGGTCGAAATGAAGATGAGATTAAGGCATTTTTGAAAGAGAAGTGTTGGCGTAAGTTTTAGTAGATAAGTATTTATATCCTAAACGGACGAATCGTGTCATTAATTGGAACAATGTAGTTGTGAAGAACATTCGATAGAGGAATATGCTGGAAAATTGTGTATTTCAGCAAGCCGATTATCTCATTTGTTTAGTGAACAGGTAGGGATAACGCTTAAAAAATATTTAACACTGCATCAGTTAGAAAGAGTATTTCAAGATTTATTAGCTGGGAAACGGATAACAGAAGCAGCATTAAACGCAGGATTTGATTCACCATCACATTTTGCATCTACAGTAAAAAGGATGATGGGGCTTCCGGCGAGAAGTACAGTAAAAGATAGCGAATTTTTGAAAGTTTATTAGAGGTTTGTTTTCTATAATAGAGCCATAAGAAGAAAGAGAGGCGATATTATGGAGAAGAAATATCTTGAAATGACTAAAATGCTAAATTTCGATGTAGAGAGTATACAGTCTCTCATAAAAAATCGTAAATGGATAGAATTAGATGAATATAACAAAATAGCTGCCATTTATGATTTCGTAAGAAACGAGATATTGTTTGGATATAACAGTTCAGACTTGCCGGATTTCAACGAAAGAGATTTTGTCACAAAAGAAATTTGGTTTTGGGCAGATACTTCCGCTTCAGTAAATCAAGATGCGCTTGAAGCAGTATATGCAGAAATTAGAGGTATTATTGAGCAATTTAATGGTAAAATAAAGGGAAAGTTTGGGTTCTTTGATACAGATGTAACCCCACCAATTTCGTTTGAAAATATCAATGAATTAGAAAAAATAATACCATATGGTGGAGGTGGTACTGATTTTACGGTTGTGTTTCATTATATAAAAAGTAATATGAAACACAACCTGCCATCTGTCATTATTATATTTACTGATGGATATGGTTTATTTCCAGAAGAAGCAGATATACTTGATATTCCGGTTCTCTGGTTGATTGATAATGAAGATGTGAATCCACCCTTTGGAAAAGTAGCAAGACTAAGAAAGGCACAACAATGACAACCAATCATCTGATTTTAGATTTTTCGCATGTATATTGCGATGAAAACATACCAAAAAATACCGGCATTCACTGGCTGGACTGCTCTGAAATTGAAGAGTGTGATTTGTATTGTTCCAGACAGGCAGAAGAGAAAATCAGAGAAAAAATCAAGCCATATGGAATTCATGGAATCCATTTTCTGGATTCCGGAAATTATCATTATGTGACAGAAATTATGACAAGCCAGATTCAAAAGGAATTCCAGCTTGTTGTATTTGACCATCATACGGACATGCAAAAGCCGATGATTGAGCACATGACAAGCTGCGGAGACTGGGCAGAAAAGGTGTTAGAGACGAATCCATGGTTGCAGCAGCTGATATTAATCGGACCGCAGGCGAAGGATATAGAGCAGCTTTATCGGGAAAATGATGGCTTGATGAATCGTAAAGAAATATCAGAAAAACTCCTTACTTTTTCCGCAGAAGAAATTCATACCAGAGAAGACAAAAATAAGATTTCAAAAATAAAAAAGAATCTGCCGGTTTATATATCCATAGACAAAGACATCTTGGATAAACAATATACAAAGACAAACTGGAGCCAGGGGAACATGTCACTTCCGATGCTGGAGCGATTGCTCTCACATTTTCTGGAAAACGGAAATATACTTGGCATTGATATCTGCGGAGAATGCCAGCAGGGAATTCCACTGCCTGAATATTTGCAGGCTGAAGAACTGAATGAAGAAACGAATCAGAAATTATTTGAGTTCCTGTCCCATTATATTTTATAACATTCTAAAGTAGAAAATAGGATAAAACCCCACAAGAGGTGTCGGTTGCGGCACCTCTTTTTTCGTGCTAAACTTTAACTTAAGAGAGAAATTATTTGAACCATATGGAAAGAGAAAAATGGGAGAGGATGATGGCTGAATGGAAATAAAAAGTATTTTAATCAAAGATACAACCAGGGAAGAGCAGATTCGTATCGTGCAGGAGGGCCTGAACCAGTGCGGAGGAGCCTGTGATTTTTGCAATGGCTGCGATAATTTAGGTGGCGGTTCCGTGGATGCATTTTATGAGCCATATATCAACGGCGAAAAGGAGTTGCGGGAAATCAATGAGGAATACCGGGGCAATTCCGGCACCGTCAGGTAGGTGGCAATATGAGAGCGCCGGAAATAGAGACCTCTACTGAAGCGGAAAGAAGACAGTATATCAAAAATGCTTTTCCATGTATTGCAGACTGCGAGATGTGCGGACTTTGCACGGTATTTCGTGGAAAAGACCCGGAACTTGCCTATGCAGATTATATCAGTGGAAAGCGAAGCTATTTAGAGGTATCCCAGGAATATCGATAAAAGAAACGTGGAGAAATAAAAGGGTAAAATGACGGGATAAAAGAAAAGGCAAAAAATAAAGCCAGAATCAGGAGATGAACTTTATATGACACATGAAGAATTTGAACAGGCAGCGCAATACTGGAACCGCAAAGAGCAGACGGCAATGCCAAAGGAGGCTTTGCAGCAGGCAGACGTATTTATTTTAAATTAGCGCCGAACAAAATTGTGGCTTGAAAGTCTGCATTTTGCTCAATGAGTAGTTTCAGATAGTGGAGATAAATTATGGTTAGGAAAATAGTAAAAGGAACACACATTTTTTCAGAGAAAGCAATACCGGCAACGCCTGCAGATAAGCAGGTAATAACAGACCTTTTGGATACCCTTCGGGCGAACCGGGAAACCTGCGTTGGAATGGCAGCAAATATGATTGGCATAAACAAAGCGATTATTGTAGTGGCAGCAGGCCCATTTCAATTTGCAATGGTGAATCCGGTGATTACGAAGAAGTCAGGCGGCTACAGTACAGAGGAAAGCTGTCTTTCGCTGGATGGAGCCAAAGCCTGCACAAGATACCAGGAGATAGAGGTGGATTATCTGAATGGTGATTTTAAACCACAACATGGAAAATATTCCGGCTTTACTGCGCAGATTATCCAGCACGAGATCGACCACTGCAATGGAGTGGTAATATAATGAGCAGCGAATGTTAATTATGAGTAAATTTTGCTTATGATATATATTGGAAAAATAAAAGGAATCTGCATAAAAACAGATTCCTTAAACGAGGGGAAATCCCTGTCGAAGAATGGAAGTCCAGTTACTTTTCTGATAGAGAAAACGGACGATGATTACAGTCTGTTTTTCTTCATCAATCGTATAAAAGGCAAGGTAATTATTAATTTTCACAAAACGAATGCCCCAGCTTGCCAGTATTGGATCGTCTGCCGGATGAAACTTCTGTGGCAGGTCGGCTAATGAGTCTATCTGCTCGGTTGCAGCATCTAACAGATTATCTGCAGCATCAGGATTTTTGAGGGTAAATTCGATGTAATCCGCAGCACGCATAATATCGTGTTCTGCGGTGGAAGTGATATAAACCTGATAGCTCATCGATTGCGGCGGCTCCTGATATCGGACATAGCATCAGAAAATGGTCTGGTGTTGCCTGTGGCAATATCGTCCATTCCTTCTTTCAGCTGGCTGTAGAGTTCAAAGCGGCTGGTCAGTTCTTCGTAGGTTTCAATGCTCATGACAGCAAGGTCACCTTTTCCATTCTTCGTAATGAAAACTGGTTCAGGATAATTATGACAAAATGTAGAAATTTCATTGTAATTATTCCTTAAATCAGCACTTGATTTAATTGTTGGCATAAAAACACCTCCCTGTTTGATAACAAAATTATACAAAAATTTTGCTATATGGTCAATGGACATCTCCATAATAGTAGCTAAATAAATAGCTAAATAAATATAAAAACTGCCGGTAGCAGGTTACAGATGCTTAATATATTCCTTTGGAGTAAGCGTGCATAGATGAAGCGGAATATGAAAAGCAGAATCATAAATCAAAAGGGAAAGTATCTTTTCTAAAAACAAGGAATGTTATACAATATATCTGTTAAGATAAAAATATACGGAGGATGTCCAATGTATACAACATACAAAGAGTACTTAAAGCAGGAGACGTCACTGCCCTTTGAAGAAGCCATGCAGATCTGGAACCAGATTGCAGAGCGGGGGGAAGCGGATGCAGCCTGCAGGGAACTCATAGACCGTTTTTTGAAATGTGCAGTAGACTATGTGCGAATCAGAAACGGCTGGAACCAGAAATCTCTGGCAGAGAAAGGACAGGCAGATGCGGAGCGCACCCGCTGTCATAATCTTGTGATCAGTGCGAAAAACAAACTGTCCGTCTATATGTATGAGCATAAGCTGGGCAATGACTGGGATGATTGGTTAGGGGAAGAGCGAAAACGAATCGGAGACTTCGCATGTTATGTGGTACTGCTTCAGGGACTGGAAGCAAGATAGTATAGAAAACAAAAGAAATCGAGGAACTTATCACATGGCAAAAGTGATTATGATACAGGGAACAATGTCGAATGCCGGAAAAAGCCTGATTACAGCCGGCTTATGCCGTATTTTTCATCAGGACGGATATCGTGTGGCACCTTTTAAGTCGCAGAATATGGCATTGAATTCCTATATTACAACAGAAGGGCTTGAAATGGGACGGGCACAGGTTATGCAGGCAGAGGCAGCTAGAATCGAGCCGCAGGTCTGCATGAACCCGATTCTTTTAAAGCCAACCAATGACATTGGCTCCCAGGTGATTGTCAACGGTACGGTCATTGGCAATATGCCGGCGCGGGAATATTTTAACTATAAGAAAAAGCTTGTCCCGGATATATTAAAGGCATTTCACAAACTGGAAGAGCAGGCGGATATTATTGTAATAGAAGGAGCCGGAAGTCCGGCAGAAATTAATCTCAAGGAAAATGACATTGTAAATATGGGCATGGCGGAGATGGTAAATGCACCGGTTCTTCTGGCAGGAGATATTGACCGGGGCGGTGTGTTTGCACAGCTTTTAGGAACACTGATGCTTTTAGAAGAGCAGGAAAAATCCCGTGTAAAAGGTTTAATCATCAACAAATTCCGCGGAGACGTATCCATATTGGAACCGGGCATTCAGATGTTAGAGGAAAAAGGCGGCATTCCGGTCTGCGGAGTGGTGCCTTATATGAAGGTACAGCTTGAGGATGAAGACAGCCTGACAGGAAAATTCAAGCATCGGAAAGAGGCATTGATAGACCTGGCAGTTATCCGTTATCCGAGAATATCTAATTTTACGGATTTTGATGTTTTCGAGCATATGGAGGGAGTATCGGTGCGCTATGTGACTTCGGTGCAGGAAATCCATCATCCGGATGCCATTATTCTGCCGGGCAGTAAGAATACAATGGGTGACCTGAAATGGATGCGCGAAAATGGCATGGAAGCTATGATAAAGAAACTCTCCGCAGACACTCCGGTCATTGGAATCTGCGGCGGTTACCAGATGTTAGGAGAAAGCCTTGAAGACCCTTATTCGGTAGAGGAAGGCGGCAGCTTACGGGGTATGGAACTATTGCCGCTTAAGACCGTGATGAGCCGGGAAAAGGTACGCCGTCAGGTAACGGGAACCATAGACTCTCTCACCGGCACGTTAGTCGCCCTTTCCGGCAAAGAATACAAAGGCTACGAGATTCATATGGGACATACTGCACAGGAGAAATCCAGTATACAGGATGCAGTCGTTGTGCAGAAGGAAAATGTCTACGGAACGTATGTCCATGGTATTTTTGATGAAGGAGATATCGCATCCACTTTTATCCGGGCATTAGCGGAGAAAAAGGGAGTGCATTATGAAGATAATCAGGGCATGAATTATCAGCAGTATAAGGAGAGCCAGTACGATTTGCTGGCGGATACACTGCGGAAATATCTTGATATGGAAGCGGTTTATGGAATGCTGCAGGAGGCAGAATATGACAAAAGCAGAATTGGATAATAGAAAGATTTTGCCTTTGGAGGATAGTTGGTATCGCAGGGTAAAAGAGAAGCTGGATGGAATCGCCAAACCATTGGATGGGCTTGGAAAGTTTGAACATCTGATTGCACAGATTGGAGCCATAGAGAAGACGACCAAAATATCCATTCAGAAAAAAGCAGTTCTTGTTATGTGTGCAGACAATGGCGTGGTGGAAGAGCAGGTCAGCCAGAGTGGAAAAGAAGTAACGCTTGCAGTGGCAAAAGCCATGGGAGTAAATAATTCTTCTGTAGGAAAGATGGCAGCAGTGGCAGGCGTGGATGTAATTCCGGTGGACATTGGAATTGATACAGACGAAGTGATTCCCGGAGTATTGCCACGAAAAGTTGCAAAGGGAACGAAAAACTTTGCCAAGGAACCTGCAATGACAGAAGAAGAGGTCTTAAAGGCAATAGAAACCGGAATACAACTGGTGCAGCAATGCCACAGAGAAGGGTATGAGATACTTGCCACAGGAGAGATGGGAATCGGAAATACAACCACAAGTACAGCCGTTGCAGCAGCACTTTTGGATTTAGAGGTAGAGCAGGTGACCGGCAAGGGCGCCGGATTAACGGATGAAGCATTAAAAAGAAAATGCAGGGTAATTGAAGAAGCGATAGAAAAATATTTCCTTCGTGATGCGGATGCATTTACCATATTAAAGACTGTAGGTGGACTGGACATAGCCGGATTGACAGGCGTATTTATCGGAGCAGCAATCGAGCAGATACCGGTTGTCATCGATGGCGTCATCAGTGCCGTTGCGGCACTTTTGGCAGAGACTTTTTGCAAGGGTGCCGTAAATTATATGATACCATCCCATAAGAGCCGGGAACTGGCAGAGACAGCGATTATGAAAAAGCTGCATTTAGATCCGGTACTGGATGCGGATATGGCACTGGGTGAGGGAACCGGTGCAGTGATGATGATGTCCCTGCTGGATGTGGCACTGGGCGTGTATTTGCAGGGAGCATCCTTTGCAAATTTTGAGATAGAACAGTACAAGAGGTATGAAGAATGATTGCATTGGTAATCGGCGGAAGCGGCAGCGGAAAATCCGCATATGCAGAACAAATGGCAGTGAAAGCCGCAGGCAACGGCAGCCTTTATTATGTAGCCACCATGCAGGTGTATGATGAAGAAGGAAAGAAAAAAGTAGAGCGTCACCAGAAAATGCGGGCAGGCAAAGGCTTTTTTACAATAGAGCAGCCGAGAAGACTTAAAGAGGCAGCAAAGAAAGTGGCAACCGAAAAAGTGTCAGCAGGAAAAGTTGCAGCAGAAAGAGTGCCAGCCGGGAAAATAGTTTTGCTGGAGTGCATGTCGAACCTCGTTGCCAACGAAATGTTTTCGGAAGAGAATCTGTCTGCTGTGATGGATGAAGCGAAAATAAAGCAGCTTTCCCATGAAATTATAAGTGGAGTAACAGCATTGCAGGATTCCTGTGATATACTGATTATTGTCACGAATCAGATATTTGAAGACGGAATCCGTTATGACGCATCCACAATGGATTATATCCGGTTGTTAGGAGATATAAACCGGCAGATTGCAGAGCGGGCAGAGCAGGTCGTTGAAGTAGTAGCAGGGATTCCGATTTTTATAAAAAAGGATGGAATTTAAGAAAGAAGAGGAATACATGAAAATTATAAAAGGATTCGTCATTGCATTTTCCATATATTCAAAAATACCGGTGCCACAGTTTGACTGGAAGGAAGAAGATATGCAGTATCACCTCTGCTTTTTCCCATTGATTGGTCTTGTGATTGGTGCATTGGAAGCCGGCTGGTTCTTTCTTGGAAATGCAGTTGGGATAAGTCATCTGTGCAAAACGCTGATAGCGGTAGCGATTCCACTGCTTGTTACCGGTGGCTTTCATATGGATGGATTTATGGATACCATGGATGCATTTCATTCCTATCAGAATAAGGAGAAGAAGCTGGCAATTTTAAAGGACCCGCATATTGGAGCATTTTCCGTATTGATGCTGGTTTTATATTATCTTATTTATGGAGCAGCATATGCGGAGCTTACGGAATTGTCTGCAATTCTTGTAGTGGGAATTGGCTTTGCGTTATCACGAAGCTTAAGCGGAATTGGTGTGGTAAGCCTGAAGGCGGCAAAAAAGGACGGTATGCTTGCTTATTTTGCAGACAGCGCCCAGAAAAAAAGAGTGCTGGCAGTCCTCATCATAGAGGCAGTTGTCTACAGTGGATGTATGATTTATGTAAACCTGTGGGCAGGGCTTGCAGCAGTAGTTGTGGCATTGCTCTGTTATGGTTATTATAGCTGGAAAAGCCGGAAGGAATTTGGCGGAATCAATGGTGATACCGCAGGATATTTTGTGTCATTATGCGAAAATGCCATGGCAGTTGCAGTGGTAGTTGTTTTTCACTTTACAGGAAATTGCTTTCCTGTAAAGTAAAAAACGCTCCGCGAGTATGGGCACTGCGGCGTATAAGGTAGATGCCGCAAGCGACCGCCGCAGGCGCGAGAATGTGCCGTGGCACATTCTTTGTTTTATAGCAGGCTAGAAAGGAAAAATCATGGAATTATTTTTGGGCGGATGTTACCAGGGGAAAAAGGAATATGTGTTAAAGCTTCACCCGGAATGTAAAGGTCAGGTGATAGAGGGCGAAAACCTTCCTGCAGACTGGGATGGAATGATAAAAGAACTGCAGGAATTTGAGAATCCGGTCATCAACCATTTACACCTGTGGATTCGGAAATGTCTTGAGCAGCAGACAGATGTGGAGCTGTTGGCTGATAAACTGCTGGAAACATATCCGGGACTTATTTTCATCTGTGATGAGATTGGAAACGGAATTGTACCGATGGATGCTCTGGAACGGGATTACAGGGAGCGGACCGGAAGACTACAGATACGGATTGCCGAGAAGGCAGAAAGGGTAGAACGCATTGTATGTGGAATCAGCCGGAGATTAAAATAAATTTATTGCTTATCCGTCATGGAAAGACCCCGTCAAATCGGGAACACCGGTATTTGGGTGTAACAGAAGAAGCTTTATCCGGGGAAGGCAGAAAGCAGTTGGAGATTCTTGCAGAAAAAGACATTTTAAAAAAACCATGGCTGCTTTTCATCAGTCCGATGCTGCGCTGTCAGGAGAGTGCTGGTATACTTTTTCCGGGAAAGAAAGCTTATCCGATAGAAGAATGGCGGGAGATGAATTTTGGTGCATATGAGGGAAAGAATTACGAAGATTTGAAAAATGATTCCTATTATCAGAAATGGATTGACAGCAATGGCACACTGCCTTTTCCGGAAGGCGAGAGCCAGCAGGAATATATAAAACGTTGCCAAAGGGGACTTCATGCCGCAACAAAAATCATAGAGGGAAAAATCACCGGAGAAATCGCAGATGCTGCAATGCCGTTATCAAAGAGTCGAATAACAGAACTCCGGGAGCCTGAAAAACTGATAGCAGAAAGTCAGATGACAGAAAATCAAATAGCAGAAAATCAAATAGCAGAAAATCAGATGACAGAAAGTCAGCCCCGGAATATAACTGCGGTTGTACACGGCGGCACAATTATGGCACTGCTTCACATTCTTGCAGGCGGAAATTATTTTGATTATCAGGTGAAAAATGGAGGCGGCTACTGCTGTAAGCTCAGACTTTGCGGGGAAGAATGGAAATTAGATTCCCTTGAGGAGATTACAATATGATTTATCACATGATTGCGTTCGGACTGGGATTTTGCCTGGACCTTCTTTTGGGAGATCCATACTGGCTGCCACATCCCATCCGGTTGATTGGAAATTTTATAGGGATTTTGGAAAAGAAGATGAATAAAAAGGAGTGCAGCGAGAGATACCTTGTAAGAGCAGGCAGGGGAATGGTTGCGCTTGTTTTGCTGACAGTTCTTATGGTGACCGCATTTCTTCTGATTCTTGCGTACCGGATTCATCCGGTGGCAGGTGTTATCTTGGAAATGATTATGACCTATCAGATTCTTGCTACAAAATGCCTGAAAGTAGAAAGCATGAAGGTATATAATTGTTTAAAAGAGAATGACCTTATAGCGGCAAGACATGCTGTTTCCATGATTGTAGGCAGAGATACCGGGCGGCTGGATGAAACCGGAGTGGCAAAGGCTGCCATTGAAACGGTGGCAGAAAATACTTCGGATGGAGTCATTGCACCGATGCTATATACCGCACTTGGCGGACCGGTTCTGGGCTTTTTTTATAAGGCAGTCAATACAATGGATTCCATGGTAGGATATAAGAATGAACGTTATCTTCATTTTGGCAGAGCTGCCGCAAAATTCGATGATATCTGCAATTATATCCCATCCCGTATCAGTGCATACCTGATGATTGCAGGGACGTATTTCCTTGGAAAGGAATATGACGGGAAGCATGCATATTACATTTATAAAAGGGACCGGTATCATCATGCCAGCCCGAACTCTGCCCAGACAGAGGCAGTTTGTGCAGGAGCACTGTCCATACAGCTTGCAGGAGATGCCTGGTATTTTGGCAAACTGGTGAAAAAGCCGTTTATCGGAGATGCATTGCGTCCGGTGGAATACGAGGACATCAGAAGAGCAAACCGGCTTTTGTATGCGACTGCATTTTTATGTGAAGGCATTTGCCTTTTGGTGATGGGATTGTTATTCTTTATATGATTGAAAGGATGAAAATTCAGGAAAGGAACAGGAATATGGTACATGGAGGAGACATCTACCGTAATTGCATATCGTTAGATTATTCTGTAAATATCAATCCTCTGGGCATACCGGCATCTGTAGAGGCAGCCCTTAGGGAAGCGGTGCCTTTATGCAGCCGGTATCCGGATATCAGGCAGGAGAAGCTGAAGGCAGCCATTGCTGAGATGGATAAGGTATCGGCAGATGAGATATTGTGCGGAAATGGAGCTTCTGAACTTTTTCCTGCAATTCTTCATGCATTAAAACCAAAGAAAATACTGATTCCGGTTCCTTCTTTTTATGGTTACGAGTGGGCTGCCGGAACGGAAGCGTGTGAAGTAAGTTATTTTCCATTGCGGGAACAGGATAATTTTGTGCTGGGAGAGGACTTTATTGAGGCATTAGATAAAGAAACGGAGCTTATATACCTTGCTAATCCCAATAATCCCACCGGACAGTTAATTCCACCGGAGATTTTAAAAGGGATTTTAAAGCGGTGTCAGGAGCTTGATATAATAGTGGTAGTAGATGAATGCTTCCTGCCGTTTTGTGAAGAAGCAGAGCTTTATGAAGAAATGGAAGCTGGCATGAAATGTGGGAATCTGATTCAGGTGAGAGCATTTACCAAGACCTTTGCCATACCGGGAGTCCGGCTGGGTTATCTTATCTGCCGGAACAGGGAAGTCTGTCAGAAGATTGCAAGGCAGCTTCCGGAATGGAACTTATCGGTATTTGCCCAGATGGCAGGATGCGCTGCAGCAAAAGAAACGGAATTTATCGGGGAAAGCAGGAAACTCATAAAAGAGCAGCGGAGTATTCTGACAAAAGAGCTGATATCCTTAGGCTTCCGGGTGTATCCTTCCCGGGCAGATTATATTTTATTTTACACAGAGCTGCCATTATATGAGTTACTTTTAAAGAAACAGATTTTGATTCGAAATTGTGAAAATTACAGAGGTCTGTCCAAAGGGTATTACCGGATTGCAGTAAGAGGGCAGGCAGAGAATGAGCGGCTGATAAGCGCATTAAGAGAGGTGACAGAGAAATGAATCCCATCGAATTTGTATTGCCTGGAGAGATTGAAAAACGCAGCTTTGAGATTATTTCAGAGGAATTAGAAAAGCGTCAGATTGTATTGCCTAAAGAGCAGGAGCCTGTTACCAAGCGTGTGATACATACCAGCGCAGATTTTGATTATGCAGAGACAATGTGTTATTCTGACCATGCAGTAGAAATTGCAAAGGAACTGATTCTTAAGGGCGCCGATATTGTAACGGATACCAACATGGCACTTGCCGGAATCAATAAGAAAATACTGGCATCATTTGGCGGAGAAGCCCATTGCTTTATGGCGGATTTGGATGTGGCACAGCTTGCCAGAGAGCGGCAGGTAACAAGAGCCACCATCAGCATGGAGAAAGCCGCAGCCATTGAAAAACCGGTTATTTTTGCGGTGGGAAATGCACCGACGGCGTTAATCGAGCTTCATAAAATGATAACGGAGGGACGCTACCAGCCGGCATTTATTATCGGAGTTCCGGTAGGCTTCGTAAATGTGGTACCGGCAAAAGAATTGATTATGGAAACAGAAGTACCTTATATCATTAACCGGGGCAGAAAGGGCGGAAGCAATGTTGCCGCAGCTATCTGCAATGCAATTTTGTATCAGTTAAGACGATAGTAAAATCAGGGGGAAGAAAGATGCAATACGGGTTTACCTCCGGAAGCTGTGCCGCAGCCGCAGCAAAGGCAGCAGTCTATATGCTGCTGAGTGGAAGAAGAAAAACAGAGATTACCATTGAGACACCAAAGGGAATTCCCTACCATGCAAAGGTGGAGCATATCAAAATTCAGGAAACAGAAGTTTCCTGTGCGGTACAGAAGGACGGCGGGGATGACCCGGATGTGACAACAGGGGCATGGATTTATGCAACGGTGAGCATTTGTGAAGAAAATAACAATCAGATAGAAATAGATGGCGGCATCGGTGTTGGCAGGGTTACGCGGCCGGGATTAGACCAGCCGGTAGGAAATGCCGCAATTAATACGGTACCACGGCAGATGATTGCAAAAGAAGTATCAGAGGTCTGCCATCTGTTTGATTTTCAGGGCGGAATCAAAGTCGTAATTTCAGTGCCGGAAGGAGAACATCTTGCGGCGCAGACTTTTAATCCGAGACTTGGAATAAAGGGCGGAATCTCGATACTTGGAACCAGCGGGATTGTGGAGCCTATGAGTGATAAGGCATTGCTGGATACCATAGCAGTGGAATTGAAACAGAAGCGGGCAGAAGGTCATTCTATTGTTGCCATATCACCGGGCAACTACGGATTGGAATTTATGAAACGGACCTATGGTTATGATTTGGAGCGCAGTGTAAAATGCAGCAACTTTATCGGACAGACCATTGATATGGTAAAAGAAATTGGATTTTCCAAAATGCTCTTAACCGGTCATATCGGAAAGCTGATAAAGGTATCCGGCGGCATTATGAACACCCATTCCAAAGAGGCAGACTGCCGGATGGAGCTTCTGGCGGCGGCAGCAATCCGGGCAGGCGCAGAAGTGACACTGCTTCGGGAAATATTAGACTGCATTGGTACTGAGGATGCGGTAGACCGGATTAAAAAAGCCGGATTTTTAGAACCTGCCATGGAATATGTCATGGAAAAAATGGAAGACCATCTTAAGCATCGTGCCGGGGGTGGACTGGAAATAGAATGTATGGTTTATAGTAATGATATCGGACTTTTAGGTGTAACGCCGGGAGCAGTGGCATTATTAAAAGAACTGTTGGAGGAAAAGGAATGATTCATTTTGTTGGAGCAGGGTGCGGAGCACCGGATTTGATTACCGTAAGAGGAGTGCATCTTTTGGAGAAAGCGGATGTGATTATCTATGCCGGTTCACTGGTAAATCCCAAGCTTTTAGACTATGCCAAAGCAGACTGTCAGGTATATAACAGTGCAGTGATGACATTGGAAGAAGTCCTTGCAGTTATGGTGGAGGCAGAGCAGGAAGGAAAAGATGTGGTGCGGCTGCATACCGGAGAACCAAGCATATATGGAGCGGTTCAGGAGCAGATGCAGGAGCTGGATGCAAGAAAGCTAGCCTATGATTCTACGCCGGGAGTAAGTGCCTGCTTTGGAGCAGCGGCAGCCATGAATCTGGAGTATACCCTGCCGGATATTTCCCAGTCCCTTATCATTACCAGAATGGAGGGACGGACGGCGGTTCCGGAGAAAGAAAGCATTGAGGCATTTGCTGCCCATCAGTGTTCCATGGCAATCTATTTAAGCACCGGAATGTTGGAGAAGTTATCTGAGCGACTGATAAAAGGTGGCTATTCAAAGGATACCACTGCGGCACTGGCTTATAAGGTAAGCTGGCCGGAGGAAGAAATATATATCTGCACGGTAGAAACATTGGCACAGACAGCGGCAGAACATGGAATTACCAAAACGGCACTGGTTCTCGTTGGAGATGTCATTAACAAGAGCGGATACAGCAAATCCAGACTGTATGCAGAAGATTTCTCCACAGAATTCCGGGCAGCAAAAAAATCATAAGAAGGCGGAAAGAAAATGCAGTCATTGAAATGGAGTGTCATCAGCTTTACCGAAAAGGGAGCAGAGCTTGCCGAAAAGATAAAAAGACTTTCCAAAGAGCAGCAGCTTCCCAGTGAAATTCATACTTATCATGGCAGAAAACAGGTGGAAAATCTGAACGCGTGGACAAAGGAGCAGTTTTCCCTAAGAAATGCAATCATTTTTATCGGAGCATGCGGAATTGCAGTGCGGACAATTGCCCCATTTCTTAAGGACAAGCTGACAGACAGTCCGGTGCTGGTACTGGATGAGGCAGGCAATTATGTCATTCCTCTTTTATCCGGGCATGTAGGAGGCGCCAATGAGATAGCACTTTTACTGGCAGAGTTATTAGGAGCAGTTCCGGTAATTACCACAGCGACCGACATTAATAATGCCTTTGCCATAGATGTATTTGCAAAAAAGCATGATCTTTCCATTGATAAAAAAGAAGGCATTAAGAAAGTTTCTGCAAAGGTGCTGGAAAAAAAGAAGCTTTCCATGACCATCGCTCCGGAATATGCCGCAAAAGTGGATGTGGCAATCGGCACACCAGAGGATGGACAGAAGCCGGAGCCATTATTGACCTTAATCCCCAAAGAATATATTCTTGGAATCGGATGCAGAAGGAATAAAGAAGAACAGGAACTTAAGGCATTTGCAGAAAGCTGTTTAAAGGAAGCCGGAGTAGACTGGAAACAGATACGGGCGATTGCTTCGATTGATAAAAAGAAGGATGAGAAGGCAATTCTAAAACTTGCGGCAGAACATGGCATTCCATTTCTTGTCTTTGACGCAGAGACCTTAAGCCGGGTGCCCGGGACATTTGATACATCGGCATTCGTGGCAAGCCAGGTGGGCGTGGATAATGTCTGCGAGCGGGCAGCCATGGCAGCCTGCCGGGATAATGGAAGGCTGGTGCTTCAGAAAAGAGCGGAAAACGGAATGACACTTGCAATAGCAAAAGAAGATTGGAGACTGACTTTATATGAAGAATAAAATATGGATTGTTGGAATGGGACCGGGAAATGAAGAGATGATGACAGGCAGAGCCATCGAAGTATTAGAACAGGTGGACGTAATCATCGGATATACCGTATACCTTGATTTGTTAGGAGAACGTTTTCAAGACAAGGAATTTTTTTCCACGCCGATGCGGCAGGAAGAAAAACGCTGCAGAATGTGTTTTGAGGAAGCAGAAAAAGGCAAAAGCGTGGCAATGGTATGCAGCGGCGATGCCGGTGTCTATGGAATGGCATCACTGATGTATGAGATTGGAAAAGAATATTCGGCGATTTCACTGGAAGTGATACCGGGAATTACCGCAGCCAACAGCGGTGCGGCGGTTCTTGGAGCACCATTAAATCATGACTACTGTGTTATCAGTCTCAGTGACCTTATGACACCATGGGAGTTAATTGAAAAGAGGCTGATTATGGCAGCACGGGGAGATTTTGCTATTGCACTTTATAATCCGTCCAGCCGGAAGCGGGCAGACTATTTGGAAAGAGCATGTAAGATTCTGCTTCAGGAGATAGAACCGGAGCGCGCATGCGGTTATGTGGAAAATATCGGAAGAGACGGAGAAAGCACAGTTACCTGTACTTTAGAAGAATTACAGAGTAAATCAGTAAATATGTTTACTACCGTTTTTGTCGGAAATTCCAGAACCAGAATTCAGGATGGAAAATTAATCACACCAAGAGGCTATAAGATAGAGCAATGAAAAAGATTATCATTTTTTCAGGAACAACAGAAGGAAGAAAATTATCGGAGCTGATGGCGGCAGCAGGCATAGCCCACACCGTATCGGTGGCAACCGATTATGGAAAGCTGGTTATGAAGGCGCATCCGAAGGTGAAGATTCAGGAAGGACGCCTTTCCAAAGAAGCTATGTCAGAATTTCTAAGGAAAGAATCCTTTGATATTGTAATCGATGCCACTCATCCCTATGCGGTGGAAGTGACCAGAACCATAAAAAACTGCGTTGCCGGAATGAAAGCGGATGGACTTGAGGTCACTTACTTACGGCTGAAACGGAGCATCCAGGCGTCAGAAGAAACGGGACTTCGTTTCTTTGACAGCAATGAAGCCTGCGCAGAAGCATTAAAGGAAATCAAGGGAAACATTCTTCTTACCACAGGAAGCAAGGAACTTTCCGTATATACCGCATCCGAAGAAATAAAAAAACGTCTTTACGTCCGGGTACTGCCGGGGATGGAAAGTCTTGAAATCTGCCGGAGAGAAGGAATTCTGCCACAACAGATTCTGGCACTGCAGGGACCTTTTTCCGAAGAATTGAATGATGCACTGATTCATCAGTATGGGATAAAATGTATGGTAACAAAGCAGGGCGGCATTACCGGAGGCTTTTTAGAAAAAAAAGAAGCAGCTTTAAAAAATCGTATCCCGCTTTTGATTATTCGTCGGGAGGCAGCAGAGGAAGACGGACTTTCCTTTGATGCAGTCTGTGAGAAAATCGAAACATTAACAGGAGTAAACCTTTCCTTAAGACCGGCGGAGCTTATGATTACGCTGGCAGGAATCGGACCGGGGGATGCAGATATGATGACCGTCCGGTTAAAGGAAGTATTGGCAGAAGCGGACCTTGTATTAGGTGCGAAACGTCTGATAGAGGCAGTGACACCGAAGCTTGAAAAAGAGGCACTTTATCTGCCGGATAAAATCCTTACATGGCTTAAGGAAAAGAGCAGACAGTATGCAGTGCATGAAAAACTGAAGGTAGTCATCCTTTTTTCCGGGGATATTGGTTTTTATAGTGGCTGGAACAAGGTAAGAATCTGTCTGCAGGAAGCACTGCAAAAGGGCATACTTCATGGAACCTTGCAAAGCATTCCGGGCATTTCTTCCATTCAGATGATGGCAGCAGCCTGTGGCGTAAGCTGGGAAAATGCCGGAATTTACAGTATACATGGCAAAACAGATACGGGTGGCTGGCAGACAGAAGTGCTGCACAGGCTGCATGAAAATGGGCGGCTGTTTCTTTTGGTATCCGGAGCAGAAGATATCCGGAAATTAGGAGCACTTTTTTCGGATAAAAAGAATTACAGAATTACAGTGGGGTACCAGTTATCTTATCCGCAGCAGAAGCTGATGGTGCTTACACCGGAAGCGTGCAGGGAGACAGAACAGGAAGGATTGTATGTTGTCATGATAGAGAAGGAAGAACAGAAAGCGAATGAAGAATGTGGGGAGCAGGGAAAGCGCAGGGAACAGGAAGCGCAGGAAGAGCCGGCAGTTTTGTCACCGGGAATCCCGGATGAAGCCTTTATTCGTGGGAAAGTTCCAATGACCAAAGGGGAAGTGCGTCAGGTCAGCCTTTGCAGCCTGCGGCTTCAGAAAGATTCGGTGCTTTATGATATTGGAAGCGGAACGGGTTCGATTGCTGTGGAAGCAGCCCATTTATCCAAAGGAATCAAAGTCTATGCCATTGAAAAGAAAGAAGAGGCGGTAGCACTTCTGGCACAGAATAAAGAGAAGTTTCAGGTAGCAAATATGGAGATTATCCGGGGAACGGCACCGGAGGCATGCAATGGATTAGAGGAACCGACACATGTTTTCATCGGGGGAAGCGGTGGACATCTGATGGAAATTTTAGAAGTACTGGCAGCAAAAAAGAGAAGAATAAGAGTTGTAATGAATGCTATAAGTCTTGAGACGGTGGCAGAATTCAAACAGGTAAAAGAACGGTTTTCGGTATGCAATTTTGAAATGATTCAGATGCAGGTCAGCCGTTATCATGAGCTTGGTTCTTATTATATGCCAAAGGCAGAAAATCCGGTTATGATATGTTCCTTTGATTTGCAGGGAGGAGAAGCGGATGCAGAAGCGTAAAGGAGTAGTTCTTGCAGCACCCAAAAGCGGCAGTGGAAAGACACTGATTACCTGTGCATTAATCGAAGCCTTGAAAGAAGCAGGAGTCGATGTCTGCACATTTAAGTGCGGACCGGATTATATAGACCCGATGTTTCACCGGACGATTTTAGGCGTGCCGGGCGGGAATCTGGATACTTATTTTACCGGCGAAGCAAAGACAAAAGAGATATTTATGGAAGAGACACCGGAAGATGCATTTGCAGTGGTAGAGGGTGTCATGGGACTTTATGACGGACTTGGCGGAATTTTAGAAGAAGGTTCCACCTATCATCTGGCAAAAGCAATCTCTCTGCCGGTGATTCTGGTAATTGATGCACATGGCATGGGAAGAACGATACTTCCGCTGATACAGGGACTTTTATCCTATGACAAAGCCGGAATCATAAAGGGCGTGATACTAAACCGGGTCAGCAAAATGTTCTATGCGTCATTAAAAGAGTTAATCGAAACCGAATTATCCATAGAAGTGCTGGGCTGTTTTACGGAACAGAAGGAGCTTCATCTGGAGAGCCGCCACTTAGGCTTAAAACTTCCGGAAGAAAAGCGTGATTTAAAAGAACAGGTATGCCGCGGGGCAGACAGCTTAAAAGAAACGGTATCGATAGAGCGGATTTTAGCAATTGGGGGAGCCGGAGAAAAGGATGCGGCATCCCCAAAAGTTGATAGTCACGAAAACAAAGTGACATATCAGAGAGCAGATATCAAAGAAAATGACACCCATGAAAGTAAACTCCGCCTTGCCATCGCAAGAGATGAGGCATTTTGCTTTTATTATCAGGAGAACCTGAAACTGCTTTCAAAAAGGGGCTTTGAGCTGGTGCCGTTTTCTCCCCTGCATGATAAGAAATTACCGGAGCATATCAGCGGATTACTGTTAGGCGGAGGATATCCGGAACTTTTTGCAAAGGAATTATCCGAAAATGACAGCATGAAGACAGCCATCCGGGAAGCCATCCGGGGCGGACTTCCGTCACTGGCAGAATGTGGGGGTTTTCTTTATCTTCATAAATCACTGAAGGATATGGAAGGCAGACAATATTCCATGGCGGGCGTAATTGATGCAGATGCAGATTACCGGGGAAAGCTGGTGCGTTTTGGCTATGTGGAGCTTACCGAGAAAGAGAGCTGTTTCCTGCCGGAAAAAGAAGGAATCCGGGGACACGAATTCCATTATTTTGACAGTACGGAAAATGGAACGGACTGCGTGGCAAAAAAACCGACCGGAAACAGAAGGTGGGAATGTGTCTGGGAAGGAGAAAACCACTGGTGGGGATTTCCTCATCTTTATTATCCGTCCAACCCTTCTTTTGTAGAGCATTTCTATCAGCAGGCAGGATTGTATCAACAATCGAAATTGAAGCAAAAAGATAAAACGAAGTAAATGATAAATAGAAGTAAAAGATCATTTAAAATAAGAGGAAGACAGATGCAGAAAGAAAAAGTACAGAGTGGAATTTTATATGGAATTGGAGTAGGACCGGGGGAGCCGGAGCTTTTGACCCATAAAGCGGTTCAGGTGATAGAATGCTGCGATACCATAGTAGTGCCGTCCGAATCGATAGAAGAGTGTAATGCTTTTCAGATTGTAGAAAAACTGGTGCCGGACATACGGAAGCATCAGCTTGTGGCATGGAATTTTCCCATGACCAGAGATGAGAAAAAGTTAGAAGAAGCCCATGATAAGATATGCGAAAATATAGAAGCATATCTTGCGAAGGGAGAAAAGGTTGCCTTTTTAACGCTGGGGGATCCGGCAATTTATTCCACCTATACTTATCTTTCACAGAAAATCGAAGAGCATGGTGGCCATACGGAAATGGTCAGCGGGGTACCGTCTTTTTGTGCAGTGGCAGCAAGACTTGGTATTTCGCTGGGAGAAAAGGAAGAGCAGATTCATATTATTCCCGGTTCCTATGAGATAGAAGAATCGAGACAATTTTCCGGCACCAGAATCTATATGAAGTCCGGAAGGAAGCTGAAGCAGTTAAAAGAAATGCTGCAAAAGGAAAGCACCATCCGTCCGTTAGAAGTGTATAGTGTTTCCGATTGTGGAAAAGAGGAAGAAAAAGTCTGTTCCGGTGTGGATAACATACCGGAAAACAGCGGATATTTTACCATCGTGATTGTAAAGACCAAGGATGAGCCGGTGCATAACAGCAGCCGCTTTTTTGAGAATCGTGCATGCGCTTATTATCCCTGCCATAGGGACATTGAGCAGATTAACTGTATGTTCTGCTACTGCCCGATGTATGAAATGGAGCATTGTCCGGGAACGCCGGAATATAAAGAGACAAATGGCAGAAAACTTAAGATTTGTACCAACTGCACGTATCCCCATCAGGCAGAACATTATGATGCCATTATGAAGGTACTGACCCACCGGCTGAAAGGCTAGAGAACTTTTTAAGGGTGAAGTTTGTTGAGGCTGGGTGAACTATGGCTTGTGAAAAAATAAAAAGTGTGTTAGTATAGTAGCGATTTCATAGAAAGATAATCGGTGCCTGCAATGAAATTCATTCATATGCAGGGTAAAAGGGAAACAGGTGTAAATCCTGTACGAACTCGTCACTGTAAGAAGGGAGTAACGTAGTCAGGCTTTTAAAAGCGCCACTGATGCACAGACATTGGGAAGGTGATTACGGAGCGTTAATCTTTGAGTCAGGAAACCTGCCGTTTATCTGGTACGGGAAGAGATTCCGGGTCACGAGTAATTGGCTGTACTGTTTGATAACAAGGGAAATCCGTAAAGCGTATTTCCTGTAGTTAGTATGTCATTTACTTCGTTCATAGCAATATGGAACGGAGTTTTTTCATGTGTAAATGAAACCAGAACATGAGAAAAGGAGAAAAAAATGAAAAAGAAAGCATTGACTGTAGTTCTTACACTTACTATGGCAGCAACCATGTTTGCGGGATGTGGTGATAAGAAAACAACAGGGACAACTGAAACAACAGAAGCTGTTTCGACAGAAGATGAAAAGGATGATCAGGCAAAAGCAGATGAGGTAGCAGCATTGATTGATGCAATTTATGTGCAGGAAAGAACTGATGAGACAGATGCACAGTGTAAGGCAGCAAAAGAAGCATGGGATGCACTGACAGATGCTCAGAAGGAACTGGTATCCGGAGAAAATGCAGACCCGGATTACTTTGGAAGAGATACCGGAGATGCATCAAAGGATGATCCTTTAAATCAGGATGATATTGGAGAGAATGAGCTTTTGGTAGTAAGCTTTGGTACATCCTTTAATGACAGCCGCGCAACAGATATCGGCGGCATTGAAAAAGCATTACAGGAAGCAAATCCTGACTGGTCTGTAAGAAGAGCATTTACAGCACAGATTATTATTAACCATATACAGGCCCGTGATGATGAAAAAATCGATAACATGGATCAGGCATTAGAGCGTGCGGTAGACAATGGCGTTAAGAATCTTGTGGTACAGCCGACCCACTTAATGCATGGTGCAGAATATGATGAACTGGCAGAAGCAATTGAGAAGTATCAGGATAAATTTGAAACAGTCCGTATCGCAGAACCTCTGTTAGGTGAAGTTGGAAGCGATGCAACTGTAATCAACGAAGACAAGGCTGCCGTTGCAGAAGCAATTACAGCAGTAGCAGTTAAACTTGCTGGATATGGCAGCATGGATGCTGCAGCAGAAGATGGAACAGCATTTGTATTTATGGGACATGGTACTTCCCATACTGCAAATGTAACTTATGACCAGATGCAGACCCAGTTAGAAAAACTGAATTATAAGAATGCATTCGTTGGAACCGTAGAAGGTGAACCGGAAGATACCGCATGTGAAGCTGTTATTGAAAAAGTAAAAGAAGCAGGATACAAAAAAGTAATTCTTCGTCCGTTAATGGTTGTTGCCGGAGACCATGCAAACAACGATATGGCTGGAGATGATGAAGACTCCTGGAAGAGCCAGTTTGAAGCATCCAAAGCATTTGACAGTGTAGATACACAGATTGAAGGTCTTGGAAGAATCAAAGCAGTCCAGGATATTTATGTAGCACATACAAAGGCTGCTTTAGCGGCAGAGCCACTTGCAACAGCAGGTGGTTCCAATTCCTCTGCAGCCTTAGAGGATGGAACTTATACCGTAGACTTCAACACAGACAGCACAATGTTTCACGTAAATGAAGCAAAAGAAGGCAAGGCAGAACTTACGGTAAAGGATGGAAAAATGACAGCACATATCACACTTCCATCTAAGAACATTGTAAATTTATTTGTTGGAACAGCAGCAGATGCACAGAAAGATGGTGCGAAGCTTCTTGAGCCTACTACAGATACGGTAGAATACAGTGATGGAACCAGCGAAGAAGTATACGGCTTTGATGTTCCGGTTCCTGCAGTGGATGAAGACTTTGATCTTGCATTAATTGGAACAAAGGGAAAATGGTACGACCACAAAGTATCTGTTTCTAATCCTGAAAAAAAAAATTAGCTGATGGCTCTTATGAGGCAGAAGTAACTTTAGGGGGCGGAACCGGAAGAGCAACGGTGGATTCACCGGCGAAGGTTGTGATAAAAGATGGAAAAATTACTGTAACCGTTGTGTGGAGCAGTCCAAACTATGATTACATGTTAGTAGATGGAACGAAGTATCTTAATGAGAACAAGGGCGGAAATTCCACCTTTACGATTCCGGTATCCGGCTTTGACTGTGACATTGCAGTAGTGGGTGATACTGTTGCAATGAGCACACCTCATGAAATTGAATATACATTGAATTTTAAACTGGTAAAATAAAATGCAGAAAAAACGAATTATGATAGTGAGCGTTATCTGTATACTTCTTCTGACTCTTTGTGCCTGTGGTACAAAGAAGCAGGAGAAAAAAGCAGATACCGTAGATTTTAGTTCTCTCAGCAAGACTGGGAGTATGGAATTAAATTATGCAACACAGTATAGTGTCGATGAATATGGCGGGTACAAAATGATTACGATCGTGGATGACGGTCGTTTTTTGCTTATTCCGGAGGGCATGGTGGTGCCGCAGAATATCCCGGAGGATGTTACGGTTTTACAGCAGCCGCTGGATAAAACATATCTGGTATCCACTTCTGTCATGGATTTGGTAAGACAGATTGATGCCATGTCAGATATCCGGCTCTCCGGAACGAAGGAAGATGGCTGGTATGTAGAAGAAGCCAGGGAAGCCATGGAGGAAGGAGACATTTTATATGCAGGAAAATACAGTGCTCCGGACTATGAGCTCATTCTGGATGAAGGCTGTAATCTGGCAATTGAAAATACAATGATTTATCATAACCCGGAAGTAAAAGAAAAGTTGGAAGAACTTGGAATCCCTGTACTTGTGGAGCGTTCCAGCTATGAATCACACCCATTGGGCAGACTGGAATGGATCCGTTTATATGGAGTATTATTTGATAAAGAGGAAGAAGCAGATTCTTTCTATGAAGCAGAATTAGAAAAATTAGAGCCGATTATGAAGAAAGAAAGCTGCAATGTAACAGTAGCATTTTTCAGTGTGACAGCAAACGGAACAATCAGTGTGCGGAAATCAAATGATTATGTAGCGCAGATGATTGCTCTTTCCGGTGGAACCTATGTGCCGGAACAACTGGCGGGCGAAGAAGAAAATGCACTTTCCACAATGAACATACAGATGGAGGATTTCTATGCAGATGCAAAGAATGCCGATATCTTAATATATAACAGTACAATTGAAGGCGAAATCAGTACGCTGGAGGAATTGAAGCAGAAGAATGCACTGTTTGCAGATTTTCAGGCAGTACAGGATGGAAATGTCTATTGTACCACAAATAATTTCTTCCAGAAATCCACGGCAATCGGAGATTTTATGGAAGATCTGAATAAAATAATTCGGAATACAGATACAGAAGAAGCAGGATATTTAAAGAAGCTGAGGTAAAAGAAAATGAAGCGGTATGCAGTCTCTTTTATAACAATTTTTATATTGCTGGTGGGATTAGTTTTCTGGAATATTGGTTCCGGAAGCATTTCGATTTCATGGAATGAGCTTTGGAATGTTTTGATGAAGCATACAGAAGAAGGTACTGCTTATCATATTATCTGGGATATCAGACTGCCACGGATTCTGGCTGCTGTCATGCTGGGGGGAGCATTGTCCATTTCCGGATTTTTACTGCAGACTTTTTTTGGAAATCCAATTGCAGGTCCGTATGTGCTGGGAATTTCTTCCGGTGCCAAACTTATGGTAGCACTGGCAATGATTTATCTTCTGGGAAGGGGAATTACAATCAGTTCTTTTGGAATGGTAGCAGCAGCCTTTGCCGGCTCACTTCTGGCAATGGGATTTGTACTTTTAATTTCCATGAAGGTACATAGAATGTCTCTTCTGATTGTATGCGGAATTCTAATCGGATATATCTGCTCGGCAATTACAGACATCTGCGTTACTTTTGCAGATGATTCGAATATCGTAAATTTGCACAACTGGTCCCAGGGCAGCTTCTCCGGAATGAACTGGTCGAATATCCTGATGATATTTATCCTGACCTTGCTGTCCTTTCTTGCGGCAATGTTTCTTGCAAAGCCGATTGGTGCGTATCAGATGGGAGAGACTTATGCCAGAAATATGGGTGTTAATATAACGGTACTCCGGGTAAGTCTGATTCTGTTATCCAGCTTATTGTCGGCTTGTGTAACAGCGTTTGCAGGGCCGATTTCCTTTGTAGGAATTGCGGTGCCACATCTGATAAAATCTGCCACAGGAACAGCAAAACCACTGGTGTTGATACCGGGCTGCTTTCTGGGGGGAGCGGTAGTGACACTGTTTTGTGATGGAATCGCAAGAACACTCTTTGCACCGACAGAAGTAAGTATCAGTACCGTTACAGCGGTCTTTTTAGTTCCGGTGGTAATTGTAATGATGCTGCGCAGACAGGAGGAGCGGGGATGACAAAACAGATGGCAGGAAAAGCAGAGTACACAGAGAAAGAACGCATGGCAGGAAAAATGAAATTTTCTGAAAGAAAACAGGGGCTTGTAACAGACAAATTCAAAGTTGGATATGGAAAAAAGGTCATTCTTTCGAATGTTAATCTGATGGCAGAACCGGGAAGGGTATTGACGTTGATTGGCCCAAATGGTTCCGGTAAATCTACGATTCTAAAGAGTATTGTAAAGCAGTTGAAATCCCTTGGTGGTGTAGTATACCTGAACGGGAAAGCAACCTCGGAAATGAAAGAGGCAGAAATCGCAAAGAGCCTTTCCATGGTAATGACAGAGCATATTCATCCGGAACTGATGTCCTGCCGGGATGTGGTTGCAACCGGTCGATATCCCTATACCGGAAGACTTGGAATCTTAGATAAGCAGGACTGGAAACTGGTGGATGAGGCAATTACCATGGTTCATGCGGAAGAGGTGGCAGAGCAGTCATTTACAAGAATCAGTGACGGACAGAGACAGCGTGTTATGTTGGCGAGAGCCATCTGCCAGGATACAGCAATCCTGGTATTAGATGAACCTACCTCTTATCTGGATATCCGCTATAAGCTTGATATTTTAAACAGCATCCGGAAACTGGCAAGGGAACGAAATATAGCAGTAATTATGTCACTGCATGAACTTGACCTGGTACAGAAAGTATCGGATATGGTAGCCTGTGTAGATGGGACCACCGTCAGCCATATTGGACCACCGGAGGAAATCTTTCAGGGTTCGCTGGTACAGAAGCTTTATGGAATTGAGGAAAAGAACTTTGATTCCATGCTTGGAATCATGCAGATGCCGGGAAATAAAGCTGCCCCGAACGTATTCGTAATCGGAGGCGGTGGTGCTGCAATACCAACTTATTACAGACTGCAGAGAGAACATATTCCATTTGCAGCAGGAATCTTATTTGAAAATGACGTAGAATATCCTGTTGCAACGGCACTGGCATCAAAAGTCATTACTGCAAAAGCATTTTATCCGATGGAAGAAGCACAACTGGAAGAAGCAAAGAAAATACTTACGGGTTGTGAAACCTGTATTTGCACCTGCGAGAATTTCGGACCTTATAATATGTTAAATAAAGAACTGCGAAGCCTGGCAGAAGAACAGGGAAAATTGAAATAAAGAAATTGGAATAAAAGAAAAGCCCATGGAATCAAAGTTGTTTTATGATTTCATGGGCTTTGGTATATTTTACTGTTCAGTGTCTTCCGGTAAGATGAATTTTCCAACAAGTTCATCTAAGGAAGTTGCCTGTGCAGATAACTCCTGGCTGGTAGCAGAGGTCTCTTCTGCGGATGCGGAGTTGGACTGAACTACCTCAGAAATCTGGTTTACACCCTGTTCTGCCTGATCCATGGCATTTGCCTGAGTCTTAGCAACATCACTGATGTGCTTGGAAGATTCTGCAATCTGCTGGATACCATTTACAACGTTTCCGATAGATTCAGCAGCATGGTCTGCAGCAGTATTACCTTCAGCAATCTCCTGAAGGGCACCTTCGATTAAGTCTCTGGTATCTACAGCAGATTTGGTTGTCTGCTCTGCAAGCTGACGAATCTGGTCAGCAACAACGGCGAATCCACGTCCTGCTTCGCCGGCTCTTGCAGCCTCGATAGAAGCATTCAGAGAAAGTAAGTTGGTCTGGGAAGCAATATCTTCGATTTCAGAAATAATATTTCCAATCTTCTTAGAAGTTTCATCAATACGTGCCATAGCATCAACCATGGCTTTCATTTCAGCACTGCTGTCTTCTGCTTCAGCAGCATACTGCTTTGCCTGATCATAAGCAATCTGAGCCTGATCAGCGGACTGTTCAATATTACTTGTAATATCAGTGATTGTTGCCTGAAGCTGTTGTACGGCACCGGCCTGCTCAGTAGCACCTTCTGCCATACTCTGGGAAGATTCTGCAAGGTTCATGGAACCGGCAGAAACCTGGGAAGAAGCTTCTCCAATCATCTGGATAGTATGTACCATTGCATCACGCATGCCACGCATTGCGGTCAGTAACTGTTCGAAGTCACCGACATATTTGTCGGAATGCTCGGACTGAATGGTGTAATCACCATTTGCCATGCCCTCCATCAGAACACCTACATCAGTGATGACTGCGTTCAGTGTTTCAGCCATTTCAGTAGAAGTGGCTGCAATACTTGCAACTTCATCGTTGGATTTCACCTCCGGGAAAGGGTCATGTAAATTACCCTGTGCAAAAGTGCTAAGACGATTCTCCAGTGCGACTAAAGGTTTTGAAATTCCCTTTGCAATGGAAACTCCCATCTTGGAAGAAACAAGGATGGATACAATAATAATTACAGCAATGATAATGATAAAAATAAGGGTAACAACAGAAAGTGTATCTGCTAAATGATCTCCTTCTGTTACTTTGGTATTCATCAAGTCCCTCATTCCGGAATAGATTTCGTCATATAATGGGGCTACTTCATCAATCATTATATTCTGGGCTTTTGCACTCTGACCCGGGTCGGTTGTTTTGCCGGTATCAATTGCTTTCTGCTCAGTAGTCCAGTAATCTTCCAGCTTGGCATCAATGGAATCATAGATTTCCTGCTCTTTGCTGGTGGTAGTAACTTCATCTACAATTTCCCAATACTGTTCAAAAGTGGCCTTTCTTTCGTCATGGGTATCGGACATCTGACTAATCAGACTGTCATCATCATATCCGACAATAGCACGGGTGGCAGATCTGGTATCGGTAAAGGCAACCAATGCTTTGCCGATGTCACCCTGTGAAAAACCATAATTGTTCAGGGCATTCTTATACAGAGTCATGGTTACAATCAGCATAACCACACCAAGGACGGCTGCGATGGAGCAGGTTGTCACGATAATACGGAATGCCTTCCCCAGACGGTTTCTAATTTTAAGATTCTCAAACATAACGTTCCTCCTTCGTTATATACAATGGCACTATGGCACCAATTGCGTTATGCAACAGTAAAAGTAAAAGCGAAAATCTAAATATTTATCATAATTTTACTACTTTATTGGAAATATGTCAAAATTATTCAGATAATAAGTGACTTGGAAACTGATTATTCCTCAAATTTGTTTAAACATATGAAAATTGACATTTTTCCGGTGAACCGCTAAAATGACGAAGAACATAAATAAGGCATTAAGGGAGAAAACAGTATGGGATGCGTATATTTTGTCCGGCACGGACAGACCATATGGAATGTAGAAAATAAGATATGTGGTGCAACAGATATTGCACTGACTGAGCTTGGACATAAGCAGGCAATTGAGACCGGAAAGAAAATATTAGAAGAAGGCATAAAGGCGGATGAAATATTATATTCCCCATTAATCCGGGCAAAAGATACTGCATTGCATATTTCGGAAATTACCGGAATTCCGGCAAGGGAAGAGCTTCGTTTAAAAGAGCAGAACTTTGGCAGATTTGAATCCACACCGCGGGATGGAGCAGATTTTAAGATTGCAAAGGGACAGTTTATCACCCGCTATGACGGCGGAGAATCTATGCTGCATCTGGCACAGAGGATTTACAATCTTCTGGATGAAGTAACAGCTTCCGATAAGACTTATATTCTGGTGGCACACAATGGCATATCAAGAGTTGTGCAGTCCTATTTTTATGAAATGACCAATGAAGAATATGCTGCATTTGGCGTGAAGAACTGTGCCATATTAAAATATGAATTCTAAGAGACGAAGGGCAGGAATGGAAAATGAAACCGAAGTCGGAAAAGAGTATAGAGCTTTATCATATCATGACAGAGCGGGGGTATCCGGAAGAATTCTGTGATGTCATTACCCGGAATCTGAATACGGATTTTACGGCACAGAGGATGCTGTGGTATTTATCACACTATGAATATCTGCCGGAGGGTGAAATTGTAGATGAAATGCTTGCCATTTTAAGTGACCGGAATGCGATTATGCAGAAAAAAGAATTAGAAAAAACCAATGCTGCATGGAATGAATTCCTACAGCATGGTTTTGAGGAAGAAGAATAGTTCATCGGATTAATTTCATATCTTCGATAATAAAAGTCTTATCTTCCATATGATATTCGCTGTGACAGAATGGACAATACCGCTGTCGTACGGCATCAAAGCTGGCACCGCAGCTATTACAGATAACGGAACTGATGGAGAATCCAGGTGGTTCCGGAGTGGAAATATTTCGCAAAAGAGTGACATCAATACAGTCACCGGTTTTGGAAATATTTCCATTTTTTTCGCTGTAATTTATCCACCAGGTTCGTAAGGTCATATGCAGCTGATTGTTTTCCACGGACAGATTTTTCAGTGTCATGCCACTGGTATAAGTCATTTCAATCATATCTTTGAAACGCTCGTCTAATGCACCACCACGATAGGAAGAAAGCGTGGATGGGTCATTGGAAAATACCGCCATGCGTACAAGAGAAATCATCTGGCCTTCAAACTTTTCATAAGAGAAATTCGGATCATAACGAAGCATCGTATCCTTTAACTTCCGTTTCGTACGCAGAAAGCTAAAAGCCGAAATATGTTTCATGCCATCCCGATTGAAAAGACCGATAAGAAGCAGCAAATCTCCTAACAGCAAGCCTAAAAATCCACCGCCAACCAGTGCGGCAAGATAAGCAGAGAACAGTGCCAGGGGAAGAATTTCCTGTTTTCCAATGAGAAAGAAGGGAAAGAATCCTGCAAAAAATGCCAGCATGGTAAGTAAAATGGTATTATAAAATACACGCATGTTTTTGTGGGAAGATGAATTTATTACAAAGGATAAATTCATGACACGGGGAAATAAATCCGTCATGCGAAATTTCATATTACAGTAAGGACAGCCTTCCGTCAGATTGGAAACCAGATTAACGGCACCACAGCTTGGACAGGTTGCGGTAATAAAGGAAAGCTGCTGTTCGTTGGGGCTGTGCACAATCGTTTCATACATAACCTGTTCGGTATCACGGGAATAGAGTTCGCCAGAAGCATTGGAAAAGGAGAGCTTATGGTGGATGTCTTCATAAGTTGTATCCGAGGTATACCAGGCACTTTTGTGACTGAGACAGGCAGTGCCGTAGGTATTGCCTTTTCCCGGAATGACACGGTTTTTCATACGAAGGTCCTTTTCCTTAAGACGCTCCTGCTGTAATTTCAAAAAATATGTAATATCACCATCACAGCTTACCGGAGGAGTTCCATCTTCATTCCACTGGTTATATTCTTTAGCAAACCGGTCATACATGCCTCGGCCTTTGTCCCAGGCGGGTTCGTAGTCCCGGAAAGCTTTGGCGTCTTTATGGAATTTCAATAATCGAAAACAGCCGAAGATACCAAGGATAATACCGGCAGCAAGCAGCAGATAACGAGGCATCAGATTAAGCTCTGTAACGGTAATGCAGGAAATAAGAATGGTTCCTAGGGCAATGAAGAAGATGCCCTGTGCCAGATATTTCCGGTCTGGTTCTGCTACTTCAAAGGTACGTTTTTTACTGGATAGGTTGGATAAGATACTCATGGAGACTCCTTTATGAAGGGTTTCTTAAAGTTAAAATAAGCATTTGATAAGTCACTATTAAGTTAGTACTGCTCATTATAGCATATTTCAGAAAGAAGACCAATCATCAGCCAATGTGGACGCCGAGAAGTTCTAAGAGGAAGAAGACCAGCGGAATCGTAAAGACGGAGCAAAGTGTCATGACAAAGCAGGTCTTAGAAGCAAATTCCGCATCGGAATGGTAGTTTTCTGCCATCATCGGAATGGCGGACATGGCTGGCATACATGCCATCAGGGTAAGAATGGTTGTTTCGGTCGGAGTAAGGAAATGTGATACCACGGCTGCAACACCAACCGGAATCAGAATCATTTTGACAATTACCAGAAAGAAATAATCATAAATAAAGTCGAGATTCTTTAAGGAAATATAAGAAAGAGTTGCACCCAGGAAAATCAGCGCAAGACTGAAGCTTACATTTCCAACAGAGGTAATTGTAGAAGAAAGCACCTCCGGAAGATGAATATGGAAGGTAGTAAATAGAACAGCTGCAAGCATGCTTAAGTTCATGGGATTTAAAATCTTCTTTAAGGTGTTAAGAGATAAGACTTTTTTATTGGCAGGGTCGGAAGAAGACATGATGACAACACCGAGTGACCAGAGAAGAATCTGATCTACCAGAGTGAAAATGGCAATGTATACACTGGCTTCCCCGTGGGTAAAAATAGAAAGCAGAATCGGGATGTTCATAAACCCCTGATTTCCGAACATGGTCTGGATGATATGGATCTGTCTGGTGGAGTTCGGCAGACGCATCAGCTTCATGGAGAGAAAACCAAGTACTAGGAGAAATGCAGACAACAGCAGTTCAAAGACTACAAATTTCCAGTTAGCAGCAAAATCAAGAAGAGAAGTATCCGCATCATAGATTAAGGCAAATCCCAGACAGGGAAAAGTAATTTTTACCAGAAGCCCCGATAAGGTACTTAATCCATCTTTCTTTAAAATGTGAAGTCTGGCTGCAAGGACACCAAGCAGCATCATAATTACAAAGGTTTCAATCTTGTAGATAATAATTCCAGTCATTGTTCATCCCTCTTTTGCATGTAAAATTAAACGTAAAGTTCATCCGGTTTTAATATAATATAATGCCCATCCCGCTTGGCAATAATGCCGCACTTCGTCAGTTCACTGAAAACATTGGCAACACTGACCCTGCTGGTATGAATCATATTGGCAAGCTCCTGATGGGTAAAGCGGTTACGAATGAGAATTCCCTCGTCGGTAGGTTTGCCATAGACATCTGCAATATAAAGCAGGGCATGGCAGGTTCTGGTATAGGCTTCCGTAAAGGAAAGCTCGATTTCCTGCGCAGAATAAATCCGCATTTTCCGAGCCATCAGCATAATTAATTTCAGCGCAAAATCTGAATCCGTCTGTATCGTAGAAATAAGTTTTGGAATCGGAACCAGATATAATTCACAGTCTACGATTGCAGTTGCCGTATAATAGGTCGGGTAACCCGGCAGAGCAGCTGCTTCTCCAAACATGCAGTTTTCTTCTGCAATCAGAATCCCCTTTTCTTCGCCGGCCTCGCTGTAATAGCTGAGGCGGACTCTGCCGCTTTTTACGATAAAAGCAAAGCGCAGCATATCGCCCTGGTGATAGATAACCGTATTTTTATCAAACCGGGTAGGATACAGTCCTTCCGTAAGGCTTCCCCATTCGTCCGGAGAAAGCTTCACCCAGGGATTGGTAACCTGCCTGGAAAAATCTTCGTTATAGATATCATCATTTGATAAAGCACCCATGTGAAATCCCTCTTTCGTATCAGAATATCTACATTATATACGACAAAATGAGGAAAAGAAAGTAAAGCACTTTACAAAATTTCTTAGAATTTTTATAAATCAGTTTACAGAAATTTTTTGTTTCTCATGTTACATTGGGAGGCAGAAAGGAGATGGGAACATGAAAATTGTATCACATGAGTTATATAAAGGATTATGGCCGGAAGCTGCAGAGGATGAGACATATTTTTATTCCAATGAGGAAATGCTTGCACATCCGCAGGTAATGGCGGAAGCAGAAGTGATTAATATTCATCCATATATGTTAAAGAAGGATTTCTTAGATATGTGTCAATCGGTGAAATGGATTCAGACCCCGGCAGCAGGCGTAGATGGAGCTGATTTGGAGGAAATGAAAAAGCGTGGCATTCTCTTTACCAACGGAACCGGAAACATGAGTGTTTCTATTGCAGAGGATGTGTTCTGCAAGATGATGATGTATTCCAGAAGAATGCAGGAATACGTGGAAGCTAAGAAACGGCATGAGTGGATTACCTTTAACCAGGATCCATGGATGTCTGTGGTTGGAAAGGATTTGTATACAAAGAAATTAGGATTAATCGGAGATGGCGCAATTGCAGTAGAAATCGGAAAACGTGCCAAAGCCTTTGAAATGGAAGTATATACCTATGGTTTATATAATAAGGATTGTCCTTACTGGGATCATTTCTTTGATACAAAGGAAGGGCTTGATACGCTGCTTACGGAATGTGATTACATCGTCGTTGTAGTGCCTTTGAATGATGCCACCAGGCATATGATAAATTATGATGCATTCCGGAAAATGAAAAAGGATGCCATGTTCTTAAATGCCGCAAGAGGACCGATTGTAGTAGAAGAGGATTTAATCCGGGCATTAAAAGAAGGCGAGATTGCCGCGGCTGCATTGGATGTTTTTGAGGTGGAGCCATTGCCCAAGGAGTCAAAGTTATGGGATTTACCAAATGTTTTCCTGACAACCCATAAGGCAGGGGCAGGAGACAGCTGGGTGAAACGGTTAAAACAGTTATACGAAGAAAATATGGCAGCTTACAAAGCAGGCAAACCCCTTCGGAATGTCATTCACTATAAATAAAGGCAAAAAAATTAATGGTAGAAAAATTAATGGTAGAAAAATGATGGTAAATGCCCTGACAAAGGGGATAACTTCATAGAGGAGGACATATTATGGAATATAAATTTTCAGAGAAAGTACAGACTTTAAAACCATCGGCTATCCGAGAATTATTTAAACTTATGGTAGGAGATGGAATCGTAGCATTATCCGGAGGAAATCCTGCCAAGGAAGCATTTCCGGAAAAAGAAATTGCAGAGATTACCCAGAAAATTTTAACGGAAAATCCCATTGCAGCACTGCAGTATTCCATCAGCGAAGGATATACTCCACTGCGGGAACAGATTGCAGAGTATGTAAAGACGAATTTTAACATTGGAGCAGAGGAAGATGCAGTGCTGATTACATCCGGTGCGCAGCAGGCAAATGACATGGCAGTGAAAATCTTCTGTGATGAGGGAGATGCCATTGCCTGTGATGAAACTATTTTTATCGGCTCACTAAGTGCAATAAAAGCCAATAATGTAAAGCTGGTTGGTGTAAAAGGCGACGATAGCGGCATGCTGCCGGAGCAGTTAGAGGAAGCCATTGCAACGAATCCCATTAAGGCAGTTTATCTCATTCCAAACTTTTCTAATCCGACAGGACTTACGATGCCATTGGAACGGAGGAAAGCAATTTATGAGGTCTGCAAAAAGCATGATATCATCATTATAGAAGATAATCCATATGGTGAGCTGCGTTTCCGAGGCGAACATGTACCGGCATTTAAGTCCTTTGATGATGCAGGAATTGTATGTTATTCCGGCAGCTTTTCCAAGGTTGTGGCACCGGGGCTTCGTGTGGGATTTATGATTGCCAACAAGAAGATTATAGAACGTGGAACACTGTTAAAACAGTTTACCGATGTACATACAAATATTCTTGCACAGATGATTGTTTATGAGTATTATAAGAATTATGATATTAAGAAACATATTGCAGAGGTATCCGCTTTCTATGCGAAAAAGAGCGAATATATGTGCAAATTAATCAGGGAAAAGCTTCCAAAGGAGATAAAGTGTATTGAGCCGGATGGCGGAATGTTTGTATGGTGTACCGATACCTCTGGTAAGATTGACATTGATGAGCTGGTACAGAAGTTAGTCAGCGAGAAGAAGGTTGCTATTATTTCAGGAGATGTATTTATTACCAATAACAGCAAATCCCATTCTTTCCGGTTAAATTTTACCGTCCCAACCATGGAACAGATAGAATACGGCATTACTTCCATTGGAGAAGTGTTAAACGGGCTGTATGCAAAATAAAAGTGTAATATGTTTTACAAAAAAACATAGTTGTTTTGTAAGTTGATTTACAGAAATTAAGAATAAAGCATGATACATTATCATCAGAAACGACGAAGGAGTCTAAAGCCAGATAAAATGGCTTTTGGACTCCTTTTTTACGTGGAAACTTGCAAGGTACATTTCACAAATTATAGTTGAAAGAGTAATGATAAGGAGGATGTTTATTATGACAGAGACAAAAGTAAAACGCCTCGAATTCCGGGGCGGCATGTTTGGATTAGTATTACCGTTTTTAGTGATGTTAGTAGGAATCTTATTTCTATCTTTAAGTGGAAAGGCATTGCCAATGGCATTCTGGGTACCAACCCTTGCCGGCATGTTTTTAGCACTGCTGCTTGCTAAGAAGCCGGCAGAATGTGCGGAAGCATTAATTGAAGGAATTGCCAATAAGACCGTTATTATGATTGTAATTATCCTGTTTTTTGCAGGTATGGTTGCACAGATTATGAAAACTACCGGGCTGATTGAAGGCCTGACCTGGCTTTGTACATCCATCGGAGTAACCGGAGCATTGTTCCCGGCAATTATTTTTATCTGTGGCAGTGTATTATCTACTGCAACAGGAACTGCACTTGGAACTGTTATGTCATTGGCACCGATTCTTTATCCGGTAGGCGTTTCCCTTGGTGCATACCCACCACTTATTTTAGGAGCAATTGTCAGTGCAGCATACTTTGGAGACAACATCGCACCAGTATCTGATACCACTATTGCATCTGCATATTCACAGGATGTACCGGTTCCAACTGTTGTACGTTCCCGCTTAAAATATGCATTAGCTGGTGCAGCTATCGCATTGGTACTTTTTGTAACCGCAGGTTTTGCAACTTATGATGGAACAACCGTTGCATCTGATGTGGCAGCAAGCCCGAAAGGACTGATTATGTTAGTGGTTCCTGCATTGCTGATATTTATGATGATTAAAGGAACACATATGTTAGTGGCACTTTCTGCTTCCGTAGCAGTAGGGCTGGTAGTTGGTGTTATATCCGGTCTGCTTCCGGTATCCGATATCTTAATCATTGATATGAACAGCTTCAGTGTAGGCGGAACATTGGTAGATGGTATCAATGGAATGATGGACACAGTCGTATTTGCGATGCTTTTGATGTCACTGGTTCATCTTCTGGAAGTCGGCGGCTTATTTGAAGTATTACTGGAAAAAGTAACAAAGGTTGCGGATACACCAAGAAAAGCAGAGCTTGTAGTTGCAGCAGTAGATGTACTGCTATGTATCCTTACCGTATGTAACTCCGTTGTTATCTTAATGGAAGGACCGGTAGCAAAACGCCTGCTGACAGAAAAACATGGCATTACACAGGATCGTAGCGCGAATATCTTAGATGCAGTATCCTGTGTGGCAATGTGCCTGATTCCATATGGCTTTGCACCAATGTTAGCATATACTTTTGCCGCAAGCTCAGGTGTGGCAGTAAACTTCAACATGAACCTGATAGTATTATTCTCCTTCCACGGTATTGGTCTTGGAATCATGATGTTAATCGCAATGATTACCGGCTGGGGCAGAACCTTCGTAGGCAAAGAACCGGCAGGCAGTGTGGCAGAAAAGGCGGCAGCATAATATGAAAATAGAAACAGGTCATCCGTATTACGGACAATATATCGGAGTGCTGGTATTTTCTACCAGTACTCCAAGAATCCCAGGGGATGCCGGACATGCGGCATCCTTTTCCTATCCGGTCCGGTATGAAGTAATCAAAGGCGGATTTGCAGAATTATTAGATTATAACGATGCAATAAAAGAAAATATTTTAGAAGGATGCCGGCATTTGAAAGAGGCGGGAATCAAAGGTATCATAGGAGACTGTGGCATGATGAGCCTTTATCAGGACTGTATCGGGGCAGAAATCGGAATTCCGTTTATCGGTTCCTCGCTTACCCAGATTCCTATGGTATGGCAGCTTATCGGAAGAAGCGGAACCATTGGAATACTGACCGGACATTCGGAAATTTTAAGTGAAAAGCATCTTCTGGCATCCGGCTGGAGCAAAGAAATTCCATTATCTATTCAAGGTTTGCAGGATGAACCTCATTTCCATGAAATTGTTATTGAAGGTGGCAAAAATCTTGATATAGAAAAAATGAACCGGGATGTATTGCATGCAGCCCGGTTGTTAAAAGAAAAGACAAAGGATTTGCGGGCGGTAATCGTAGAATGCAGTAATCTGGCAACCTATGCCAGAGGAATTGAAACCGTGTGCGAAGTACCGGTATTTGATACGATGTCTGCAGCAAATCTTCTGGCATATGCCGTTCATCCATCAATTTATGTAGGTGAGTAGAGGAAAAAACGGCTGGAATTGTGACGAGTTATCTCCGAAACAGCTCCGGCTGTTTTTCTTTCATTTCTTTCTTATTAAAAGATTTCCCGTTATAACTGGAAGGCAGGGAGATGCACTGGGTGCCATAGCCTACTAAATCCCCATGGAAAAATTCATTGCCACCATAAGTGTAGACCGGGTGTCCGTTGAGATAAGCGTCCACCTTTACATGAATGGAATTGCCATTGCAAGCAATAACTGAATGGCAAAAATGGAAATACATATATTTTTAAACGAAAACTTATGAATATCTTTGACCTCCTGAAAGTGATAAAAAAGTCACATATTGGCTATGAGAAAAGCTTTGGCTTTCTGAAAAATGAGGTTCTTTCTTGTACTTTTATTCATAATAAGGTATACTTTAGGGAAGTAATTTGTTGAATTAAATATGTTTGTATGGAGGATTAATTATGGACATGAACATTGTATGCCTTGATCTGGAAGGAGTATTGGTACCGGAGATCTGGATTGCATTTGCAGAAGCAAGCGGAATCCCTGAATTAAAGAGAACTACAAGAGACGAACCGGATTACAATAAATTGATGAAATGGAGACTTGGCATCTTAAAAGAACATGGACTTGGATTAAAAGAAATTCAGGAAACCATCGCAAAAATTGACCCGATGCCGGGAGCAAAAGAGTTCTTAGATGAACTTCGTTCCATGACACAGGTTATCATCATCAGTGATACCTTTACCCAGTTTGCAGGACCTCTGATGAAGAAATTAGACTGGCCTACCATTTTCTGTAATTCTCTGGAGGTGGCAGAGGACGGTGAGATTACCGGATTTAAGATGAGAATTGAAAATTCCAAGCTGACTACAGTAAAAGCATTACAGTCCATTGGTTATGAGACGATTGCCAGCGGAGACAGCCACAATGACCTTGGAATGATTGAGGCAAGTAAAGCAGGATTCTTATTCCGCAGCACCGAGCAGATTAAGAAAGACCATCCGGAACTGCCTGCATTTGAGACTTATGATGAGTTAATGGAAGCAATCAAGAAGGCTCTTTAATTATGGCAGAGGAAAACCAGACAACCCACAAACGCAGGGTGCGTTACAGTGGAAAATATCCGAAGAAATTTGAAGAAAAATATAAAGAACTTCAGCCGGAAAAATATAAAGATACGATTGAGCATGTAATAAAAAAAGGAAACACACCTGCCGGAATGCATATTTCCATAATGGTAAATGAAATTCTGGATTTCTTAAAAATCCAGCCGGGAGAAACAGGCTTTGATGCGACCTTGGGATATGGCGGTCATACGAAAGCCATGCTGCAGTGCTTAAACGGGCAGGGACACATCTATGCAACGGATGTAGACCCGGAGGAATCAGCCAGGACAAGAAAGCGGTTAGAAGAGGCCGGTTTTAGAGAAGATATTCTGACAATACGATTACAGAATTTCTGTACGATAGATGAAATTGCAAAAGAAGCCGGCGGATTTGATTTTATTCTTGCGGACCTGGGTGTATCTTCCATGCAGATTGATAATCCGAAGCGTGGATTTTCTTTTAAAGTGGATGGCCCACTGGATTTACGGCTGAACCAGGAAGCCGGAATCAGTGCAGCAGAACGCCTGGCTGCCATTACAAAGGATGAACTGGCGGGAATGCTTTATGAAAATTCGGATGAGCCATACTGTGAAGAACTGGCAAAAGCGATTACCGATGAGATTCGAAAAGGCAACCGGATTGATACCACCACAAAGTTAAGGAATATCATTGAAAAGACGCTTGATTTTCTACCGGAAAAAGAGAAAAAGGATACGATAAAAAAGACCTGCCAGCGAACCTTCCAGGCACTTCGTATTGATGTGAACCGTGAATTTGAAGTGCTGTATGAATTCATGGAGAAACTGCCGGATGCATTGAAACCAGGCGGAAGAGCTACAATTTTAACTTTCCATTCCGGTGAAGACAAGTTAGTAAAGAAAGCATTAAAAGAAGGCTATCGGGCAGGCATTTATGCCGATTATGCCAAAGATGTAATCCGCCCATCTGCACAGGAGTGTGCGCAGAACGGACGGGCACGTTCTACTAAGATGCGCTGGGCAATTAAGGCAGAGTAGGTTATTTTGAAAATACAATGAGATGGAGACGAAAACAGTGAAAATGAAAAGAAAACAGATTGGTATGCTGGTATTTATTGCGATTATTGTGATACTTATGGTCGTAACAAGCCAGACACCAGGAACAATTGCTGATGCTGACAGCTATCAGTGTAAAGTCTATGCAACGATTTTATCTTTGCTTCCGCCGGTTATTGCAATCGGACTGGCATTGATTACCAAAGAGGTTTATACCTCACTTCTGGCAGGAATTATTGTAGGTGGTTTACTGTATTCCAATTTTAACCTTGAATTAATGTTAAATACCATTTTATTCCAGGAAGAAGGTGGTATGATATACAAACTGTCAGATGCAGGAAATGTGGGAATTTTAGTATTCCTTGTCATGCTTGGCATTTTGGTATCCCTTCTTAACCGTGCAGGTGGTTCTGCCGCATTTGGAAAGTGGGCATCCCGGCATATTAAAACCAGAATCGGAGCGCAGATTTCCGTTATGATTCTTGGCGTATTGATTTTCGTGGATGATTATTTTAACTGTCTGACCGTAGGAAGCGTAATGCGTCCGGTCACAGACCGGCACAAGGTGTCCCGTGCAAAATTATCTTATATTATTGATGCAACGGCAGCACCGGTATGTATCATCGCACCAATCAGCTCCTGGGCAGCAGCAGTTACTTCTTCTGTTCCGGCAGATTCCGGAATCAATGGATTTGCGGTATTTATCCAGACAATTCCATATAACTTATATGCATTGCTGACATTGGTAATGTTAATTGGAATTACTCTTTTGCGCGTGGATTTCGGACCGATGAAAACCCATGAAATGAATGCAATCAAAGGTGATTTGTTTACTACACCGGGAAGACCGTATGAAGATAATGAAGAGGAAGTTGTAAAAGAAAACTCTCACGTACTGGATTTGATTCTTCCGGTAGCTGTGTTGATTGTAAGCTGTATCGTAGCCATGATTTATACCGGTGGCTTCTTCAGCGGAACTTCCTTTGTAGAGGCATTCTCCGGCTGTGATGCTTCTGTCGGACTGGTTCTTGGCGGTGCAGTAACACTGGTATTTACTTTTATCTATTACATGATGCGTGATGTTTTATCCTTTAAGGAATTTACCGAATGTATTCCGGAAGGATTTAAGGCAATGATTGCTCCGATTCTGATTCTGACTATGGCATGGACCTTATCCGGAATGACCAATCTCTTAGGAGCAAAAGTATTCGTGGCTGATCTGGTAGCAAATTCAGCAAATGCAATGCAGGGCTTCCTGCCAATGATTATCTTCCTGGTAGCTGCATTCTTAGCATTTGCAACCGGAACTTCCTGGGGAACCTTCAGTATTCTGATTCCGATTGTCCTTGGTGTATTCCCAAGCGGACAGATGATGGTAATCTCCATTGCGTCCTGTCTGGCAGGAGCAGTTTGTGGAGACCATTGCTCACCGATTTCAGATACCACAATTATGGCATCTGCCGGTGGTCACTGTGAGCATGTTAACCATGTAGCAACCCAGCTTCCGTATGCATTGACAGTTGCAGCAGTCTGCTTACTGGGCTATTTCCTGATTGGTATCCTGCAGGCAGTCGGACTGGCAGGAATTTCATGGCTGGCACTTCCGGTTTGTATCGTGGTATTAATTGGCGTATTATTCGTAATTCGTTCCAGAACAGGACGGGAAGAAATTTAAAAGATAAAAAAGATAATGCGGGATACGGAATTGGTGTCCCGCATTTTTGTACAATAGAATCTATAATAAAAATAATTTGAAAATTTGAAACAAAAGAAACATAAAATAACAGAAAAGAGGAAAGAAAATGTTTTGTACAAAATGTGGAAATGCATTACCGGTAAATGCAAAATTCTGTACCAAATGCGGAACGAAAGTAGAAACTTTTCAGCCGGGAGCAATCCAGCCAAATCCGACACCGCAGAAAGCTTCAGTGCCACAGCCACAACAAAAAAAGAATGAGAAAGTAACAAAAACAAAGAACAGTGAAAAAATATCAAATAAAAATAAGAATGAAACTGAGAAGAAATCCGGCTCCGGTGCCATGGTATATTTATTAATCGGTGCAGCAGTTCTTATTATTATTCTGATTGCAATTATAGTATTGTTATTTATCAAGGGCAATCAGCCGGCAAAGCAGGATGATATTACCGATAAGCCGGTGGTTACAACGGAGCAGACCACAGAGACGGAAATGTCTACAGAGCAGACAGATAGGAAAGATGTAAGCGGACAGCAGGAAGCATCTGAGAAAACTTCCGAAGTAATAAATAAAGAAGATACAACTGGAAATGAGGACATGGGAACAGACGGAGCAGTTGGAGAAGAGGAAGCAGAATATATTCTTCCGGAGAGTGCCAGCCGATTATTAACGGAAGCTGATTTGGAGAATCTGACCCAGGAGGACCTCCGGATTGCCAGAAATGAAATCTATGCAAGACATGGAAGAAAATTCTTAGATGAAGGACTGCAGGAATATTTCAATGGAAAATCCTGGTACAACGGAACCATTGAACCGGACGATTTCAAAGAAGATATGTTATCGGAAATAGAGAGAACCAATGAGGATACCATCGTAAATTATGAGACGAAGATGGGCTATCGTTAGAAATAACATTCAATGAAACAGGAAAAGGGGTAGAACAGATATGCCATGTACAACTATTTTAGTAGGGAAAAAAGCTTCTTATAATGGAGCAACCATAATTGCACGAAATGATGATTCCGGTGCCGGACATTTTACACCTAAGAAATATGTGGTAATTCATCCGGAAGAACAGCCGACAATCTATCAGTCTGTATTATCTCATGTGAAAATAGAATTGCCGGAGCATCCGATGCGTTACACAGCAATGCCGAATGCAGTAGATGGAGAGGGAATCTGGGCTGCCTGTGGAGTCAATGAGGCAAAGGTTGCCATGACTGCAACAGAGACTATAACTTCCAATCCCCGCGTCTTAGGAGCAGATCCTCTGGTGACCTACCATCCGGCAGAAAATGGCAGGGAAGAAATTATCGGCGGCATTGGAGAAGAGGATATTGTATACATTGTGCTTCCGTACATTCACAGTGCAAGAGAGGGTGTCATTCACCTGGGCAGTTTGTTGGAGCAGTATGGAACCTATGAGATGAATGGAATTGCATTTCAGGATAAGGATGAAATCTGGTGGCTTGAGACCATTGGCGGACATCACTGGATGGCAGGAAGAGTGCCGGATGATGTCTATGTGGTAATGCCAAACCAGCTGGGACTTGACACCTTTGATTTAGAGGATGCCCTTACTACACAGAAGGACTATATGTGCTCAAAGGATTTGCGGGAATTTATTGAGAAAAATCATCTGAATCTTTCTTTGGATGGCAGCTTAAATCCAAGAGATGCATTTGGTTCCCATGATGATTCCGATCATGTATACAATACACCAAGAGCCTGGTTTATGGAGCGTTATCTCAACCCACATACCTATAAATGGGATGGGGAGCAGGCTGATTATACGCCGGCATCCGATGATATTCCATGGTGCTTGAAACCGGAGAAAAAGGTAACAATCGAAGATGTAAAATATGTATTATCCGCACATTTTCAGGGAACACCGTATGACCCATATGGTTCTTATGGGGAAAAATCCATGAAAGGCGCATTCCGTTCCATTGGAGTTAACCGGAATGATTTTCTTTCTGTGATTGAAATGCGGCCGGAGCAGGCGGACATTACCGAAAATACCGGAAGCATCATACAGTGGGTAGCATTTGCATCCAATGTATTTAATGTGCTGGTTCCGTTTTACGGGGAAGTGGAGACAACGCCGGAATATGTATCCAATACCACCGGAGAAGTTTCTACAGATAATTTCTACTGGGCAAGCCGTATGATTGCAGCTATGGCAGATGCCTCTTATCACAGATCCCTTTTTCACATCGAACGCTATCAGATGCATGTGATGGCAAAAGGGCGGGAACTGCTGCATACCTATGATGCGCTTCTGGCAGAAGAAAAGGACGCAGCAAACAGACAGAAACTGATGCAGCAGGCAAATAATGCGATAGCAGAAATGCTTAAGAAAGAGACACAGGATACTTTGGATAAAGTGCTGTTTGAATTAAGCAGCCAGATGAAAAATGCATATTCACGCTCGGATGCATGACAGAGAAGGGCACAATAGAGAAAAGGAGCGTAAGTGGAATGCAGACAGATTTTCATTTATTATATCCACCGGATTATGACCGGAACAAAGCCGTTCCCATGAAGGATTATAAATTTATCCAGGCATTAAAAATTGATGCTATGGTAATACTGATTAAGGAAAGTTACCGGGGAGTGGCAGACCTTTCACTGGAAAATTTCTTCTCTACAGATGAGCGGGTATTAGAGTATCGTCTGGGCGTAGTAGAAGATCTGGTGGAAAATCCATCACTTTACGAGGCGTTTTGCAAGGCGGTATCCATTATTTATAATATCAATGATATGCGAAGAGTATTAAACAGTGATCTTACGACGGATTCAGCCCTGCGTTCGGTGCGATATCTTGAAATGTATCAGGAAATTGTAAATCTGTTTGCGGATGCATTGGAAAAAGCAGAGATTCATTCGGAAGGTATGCAGAATTTCAAAAAAGAAATTCACTCAATCGTAGCAAGCAGCGAGTACCAGAGCCTGAATGAGGAACTTCCGAAAATGGAACTGAACTTCGGGCATATCAAAAGCGTAACCGTAGGTATTAATCTTGATGGCAATTTAAGACCGAAAGAAGCCGGACTGATTTCTGTCAATGAGGAGCAGTTCCATCCAGGAACTATCATGGACCGGCTTTTGAAAAAAGGGAAAAAAGATAAATGGCATCTGATGTCGGCACTCTATCCACTGAGCCGGGTGCTGCACAATGATGAACAGGATGCTATAGACTATTCCATGAATGCAGCTTTGCAGACTATTTTTGCAAAGTCGCTGAGGGAGTTTGAACCGCTGGTGCAGAATTATTATCACATTAATACAAATATGTTTATTGCTTTATTGGATGATATCCGTTTTCTGACTGCCGGAGTAAAATTTATCCGTTCCATGAAAGAAAAGGGATTTGCCATGTGCAGACCGAAGATTGCATCCATGCAGGAGAAACGCTGTGAGTTAAAGCATGTATACAATCCCATGCTGGCAGTGAATTCCGTAGAGGAAACAATTGTGTCTAATTCCTTTGAGCTGGATGAAAAAGGAAGATTCTATCTGATAACCGGCCCAAATCACGGAGGAAAATCTATTTTTGCCTATTCCATCGGAATGGCGCAGGCGTTATTCCAACTGGGGCTGTTTGTTCCGGCAGAAGAGGCGGTAATGAGTCCGGTGTCTGGAATATTTACACATTTTCCATCCTCTGATGAGAATAATTATGGAATGGGCAGACTGGAAAGTGAGTGTGCAAGACTGAGTGAAATCATGAAACTGCTGTCAGATACGGATATGCTGTTGATGGATGAATCTTTTTCCAGTACCAGTGGACTTGAGGCAGGCTACATAGCATCAGAGGTGCTGACCGGAATCGGAATTATCGGCTGCTGTGGTCTTTATGTGACCCATATTCATGATTTGACACAACAGCTGGATACTTATAATGAGCATCCGGAGAATAAAGGCAAAATCGATAATCTGGTGGCAATGATGGAAAGTAAAGAAGAGGGTACCCGGAGTTACCGGGTCATCCGGACAACGCCGGATGGCTTAAGCTATGCAAGGGATATTGCAAAACGTTATGGTCTGGATTTGGAGGATATTTTAAAAAGATAAAAGAGAAAATCCGTATCTTACTCCTGTTATATACGTATACTATTTGTTGGAAGATTGCAACTAAGATAGCAATTGACTAACAGGGCAGGTGAAAACTACAATAGGAGAAAAGGAGGAATTTCTATGCAGGCATTGTCAAAAGCAACACCAGGTGAAACCTATACCATTCAGTGGATGTTTGGTCAGCCGGAAGTGCTTGATTTCTTGCATAGCCACTCTGTAGATGAGGGGGAACGCATACAGCTCATCCAGAAAATGCGTGACTGTGTAATTATTGGGGCAAAAGACAGCAGATTTGCAATGGGAAATGAAATTGCAGACCGAATACAGGTGTAGGAAAATCGTATAAACGCGGGAAAATATTTTGTGGGTTATCCGCATAAAAAAAGGGAAGCAGTTCCGATGGAACGGCTTCCTTTTTTCTATCAAAGGTCCATAAGAATCTATTATGCTTCTTTCCAGTAATCCGGAGTTACATCCCTGCCTAAATCTTCTAACAATTTCCGGTCACTTCTTATGGTAGCGCAGGCAACGGTAGTCAGCATATTTCCGGTAATGGTTGCAGATGCACCAGCCTGAAAAGCAGTTTCACCATCGTTGGTAAGCAGTGCACGGCCGGCAGCCAGACGGATATTTGCATCCGGATTGATATAACGGAAGAATGCGATGGTACGCAGAATATCATCTTCACTTAACTGCGGCAGATTTTCTAATGGAGTTCCCGGGATTGGCATTAAAGCATTGATTGGAATAGAATCAATTCCCAGTTCAGCTAAACTTACTGCCATATCCAGACGGTCTTCCCAGGTTTCGCCCATTCCGATAATACCACCGGAGCAGGCGCACATGCCTTCCGCTTTTACTTTCTTTAAAGTTTCAATTTTCATATCGTAGGTATGGGTGGTGCAGATATTTGGAAAATTCCGGCGTGATGTTTCTATATTATGATGATAGCTGGTAACGCCTGCCTCATGAAGGCGGTGCAGTTGTTCTTCGTCTAAAAATCCCATGGAAGCACATAAATCGATTTTGCATTCCCGATGCATGGATTCAAAGGCGTGAATGGCTTTTTCAAACTCCGGACCGGTCAGTGCTTTTCCCGCAGTTACGATAGAAAATCGGTCAACTCCTTCGCTTTCGTTCATTTTGCAGGCTTTGATAATATCTTCTTCCGGCAGGAAGTCATATACTTCACAGTTGGTATGGTTATGTGCAGACTGGGCACAATATTTACAGTCTTCCGGACAGCGTCCGCTTCGTCCGTTTATGATAGAACATAAATCTACTTTATCTCCAATTCTTGCAGCACGGATTTTGTCGGCTCCTTCGCATAATTCCTTTAAATCGCAGGTAAGAAAAAAGGATAAATCATCCTCTCGCGTAATGCGTCGTCCGTCAATAATTTCCTGTGCCAGTGTCAGTGCATCCATGGTTTGTCTCCTTTGTATCTGTGTGAATTTTACAGTTCTTTATGATAAACAAAAATTAACTGAATGTCAACCTGAAATAAGATATGAGTTAACAATACGAGAAACAGGAGAAACTACAATGGATGATAGATGCATGAAGAAAATTGCAGGAAGAAAGCTGCCAGGATATGATTGTAGAAATAGTGGAAATTGGTATAATGAAAAGTAATGAGATAAGAAAAGGGGGATTCAATTTGAAAGCAACTGTATTAGTAGATAATATAGGAACGGAAATTGCAACTGGAGAATGGGGGTTGAGCATTTATATCGAACAGGCAGGAAAAAATATACTGCTTGATACGGGTGCATCAAACCGTTTTCTGGTAAATGCAAAAGCATTGGAAAAGGATATCGGGGCAGTGGATTATGGGGTATTGTCCCATGCCCATTATGACCATGCAAATGGGATGCAGGCATTTTTTGAAGAAAATGAGAATGCGAAATTTTATTTTCAAAAGGGAACCGGTGAAAACTGTTATTTTAAGAAGTGGTTTATTCATAAATATATTGGAATTCCAAAACATATCTTAACCAGACAGAAGGATAGAATTGAATATGTGACCGGAAAGTACAAACTTTATGAAAATGTATATCTGATTCCCCATACGACAAAAGGTCTTGAGACAATCGGAGCCGCCAATAAAATGTATATCAGAGACGGCAGACGTTGGCGACCGGACGATTTCGCCCATGAACAAAGTCTTGTAATAGAGGAAGAGGATGGTCTTATTATTTTTAACAGCTGTTCGCATGGTGGCGCAGACAATATTATAAATGAGGTCAGCAAACTGTTTGAAAAGCCGGCAAAAATGATGATTGGTGGCTTCCACATTTTTCAAAAGGGGGAAACTGAAATTCGGCAGTTGGCAGAAAAAATAAAGGCAACCGGTGTAAAAAAGATTTATACCGGTCACTGTACGGGAGGAAGAGCTTTTCGGATTCTACAGCAGGAGTTAGGCGATATGGTGGAGCAGTTAAAAGTTGGTCTCGTAATAGAAGCATAGATATTTCAAAAGAAATAAAGGAAGTAACAGGAAAGGAATCAACAGATGAAAAAATACAAAATCACAGATATTATTGAGGATGAATTCGGCTGTGAAGGACGGCCGGAAGGGGAAGAACCGATGGTTACGATTCTTCTAGTGGATGATACCGGAAAACAGCGCAGCATCCGTATGGCAGATAAGCTGGCTTATGAAAAGAAACTGGATATCGGAGCGGAAATGGAGCTGCCGGAAGAAGAGATAATGACATTAAACGGAAAAGAATATAAAGTGAAAAAACTGTTTGGAAAGGGGAAAGGCGGCTATTCCTATCTTGTGACAGATGGGGAGAAGGAATATGTCCTGAAACAGATTCACCATGAACCATGCAGTTATTATCAGTTTGATAATAAGTTAGAGGCTGAAAAAAGGGATTATAAACGGCTTATGGAAATTGGAATTACCATGCCAAAGCTGCTTGATATCGATGAGACACAGGAACGCATTTTAAAGGAATACATTCCGGGAGACACTGTCTATCAGCAGGTGGAAAAGGACGCACTGCCGGAAATCTGCCTGCAACAGGTAAAAGAAATGTGCACAAAGTTATATGCTGCACATACAAATATTGATTATTTCCCTACAAATTTTATCCTGTGGCAAAATGTCCTCTATTATGTGGATTATGAGTGCAATGCCTATATGGAAGAATGGAATTTTGAAAACTGGGGAATCAAGTACTGGTCTAAGACAAAAGAATTCTTAGAATATGAACGGACCCATTAATAAAACTTAAGAGATTCTTAGAAATCTAAAATATTCATAAAAGGATTGCCGGGGACAAAATCTTTGTGATACAATAATCCAAAGCATAAAATACAATCCAGATAGCATTTTCTATTATTCCATTCTGGCAGTCTTAAGCGTTATGACATTTCTGTATCTATCTATGCTTTTTATACCATTTATTAAATAAAAAGCAGGAGAAGTTACAGGAAAAGGAGTATGTAGCAGCTTCCTGCAAATCAAAGGAGGAACTACATATGACAAAGAAAGTACCAGCAGCAAACCGCAATTATAAGGATACGATTTTTCGTATGCTTTTTTCAGACAGGGAGTCACTTCTGTCACTCTATAATGCGGTAAACAAACGGAATTATACCAATCCCGATGACTTGGAAATTGTAACATTGGAAAATGCTATTTATATGGGAATGAAAAATGATCTGGCATTTATTTTAGACATGAATCTCTATCTTTATGAACATCAGTCTACAGTAAATCCCAATATTCCTCTTCGGGACTTGTTTTATATTGCAGCGGAATACCAGAAACTCATCGACCGGAAATCGTTATATTCATCTGCAATTCAAAAGATTCCGACTCCCGGCTTTTTTGTTTTTTATAATGGAATAGAGCCGTTAGAGGACTGTTGCATCAGCCGGTTGTCAGATGCTTTTTTACATACCGGAGCAGAACCGGCATTGGAACTGATTGTGACAACATTAAATATCAATGAAGGACATAATTGCGAATTAATGCAGCATTGCCGAAAATTAAAGGAGTATGCGCAGTATGTGACGAAAGTCAGAAAGTATGCAGAGCAGCTTCCGTTGGAGGATGCTGTGGAACGAGCGGTTACAGAATGCATCCGGGAGAATATACTTGCTGATTTCCTGAAAAAGAATCGTGCGGAGGTAGTTGCGATGAGTATTTTCGAATATGATAAAGTGGAAGAAGAAAAGAAACTTCGCAAAGCGGAGTTTGAGGCAGGGGTAGAACAGGGTATAGAACAGGGCATAGAGAAAGGTTTAGCACAAGGCATCGAACGTGGTGAAAAACAGGCATCTGTTAAAGCAGCAACCCGGATGCTCCGGATGGGCAGCTTTTCTTTGGAGCAGATAGCAGAAATTTCAGGATTATCTGTGGATGAAATCAAAGGATTAACAGAATAAATTTTTTGAAAATTAATAATAATATTTCTCAACAGGATAACCAGAACTTGGTTATCCTTATTTTTATGCTATAATTCAGATTAGACATGACTAACTCATGCAAAAAAGGAGAATATGGAACTATGAAAAAAGAAACAAAAAAACAATTGTTGAGTTTAAAGATGTGGTTCGTACCTATGGAGAGGGAGAAGCACTGCAATATGCGGTCAATCATGTGAACTTTACCATTGAAGAAGGGGAATTCGTGGTAATTTTAGGACAGTCCGGTGCAGGAAAATTAACCGTGCTTAATATGTTGGGCGGAATGGATCAGCCAACAGAGGGAGAGGTTATTATTGATGGGGAAATAGTCTCTTCCATGAACGATAAACAGCTATCCGATTTCCGGGCAGATAAGATTGGATTCATCTTCCAGTTCTATAATCTGCTGCCAAGTCTTACCGCATATGAAAATGTGGCATTGACAAAAAGTATCGTAAAGGATGCGGAAGACCCGGGCAAAATGTTGGAAGCCGTTGGTCTTGGTGACCATAAGAATAAATTTCCGGCACAGCTTTCCGGTGGAGAGCAGCAGCGTACCCAGATAGGAACCATGAATGCGCTCGGTTTTAAACGGCGCAAAATCATGCTGCATTATATCAGCTTCAGTCTGGTTGTTTCGGTAGTTGGAGTCATTCTTGGACTGTTGGCAGGAACTTTGTAGGGAAGCCCGGCAGTCATTGACATGTTTGCAAACTGGTACATCGTACTGGGATTACATTCTGTATTCCATCCGATGTATTTAATCATTGCAGCAGGCATTGTGGCAGTATGCGTACTTGCTTCCTATATCAGCTGCCGGAAACTGCTTCATATTAAACCGGCAGAGGCATTGCGGCCGGCAGCACCGAAGAAGGGAAAGAAATGCATTTTTGAGAGACTGCCATTCTGGAAAAAACTTTCCTTTATCAGCCAGTACAATCTCAGGGATATTTCCAGAGCCAAGTTAAGAAGCTTTATGTGTGTAATCGGAACGGCAGTCGGTATGCTGCTGATGATATATGCAGTCGGCTGTAATGAACTCTTAGGCAGTATGATAGAGATTAACTTTAACCGCGTAACCGTAGGTGAGTACCAGATTAAATTTTCAGAAGATGCCAAGACGGAAGATGTAGACGATATGACAGAGGAACTGGACGGCGAAGTGGTAATGGTAAATCAGGTAGAAGTGGCAAAGAAGAAAAATGCACCAGCCGATGAAAAGAAAAAAGAAACCATTACGGTTTTAGAAGGAAAGAATTTATATAATATTCTTGACTTAAATAATCAGATTAAAGAGCTGACACCGGGAACCATCGGCATCAGCCGTAAGCTGGCAGCCGACCTTGATGTAAAGGTAGGAGATACCGTATACTGGCATCTTTATACGAAAAATACCTGGTATGAAGCAAAGGTTGGAACCATTTACCGGAGCCTTGGGCCCCAGGGAATTGCATATCTTAGAGAAGATTATGAGAAAACAGGTGCGGAATATATACCAAGCTTTCTGATGACGGATGATAAAGCAGCAAAAGACAAGACCGACCTTGATTATGTAACCGGAGTAAACAGTAAGAGCGAAATGCAGGCAGCCTATGAAAGCAGTATGGAAATCATGAATATGATGGTAGGTATGATGGCAGTGTTTTCCATACTTATGATAGTTGTCGTATTATATAATTCCGGCGTACTTTCCTTTCGTGAAAGAATAAAAGAATTTGCAACCTTAAAGGTATTGGGACTGCGTTCCTCTAAGATAAGAAGAATTTTAAGCATGCAGAATCTGTGGCTTAGTATCATTGGAATTATTATCGGAGCACCTCTTGGAAATGTTTCACTGAATGCCATGATTAATACCAATGGAGAGAACTTTGATTACAACCTGATGCTGGCACCGGTGGATTATGTGATAGCAGAAATTTTTGCTATGATTATTTCCATGCTGGTAAGCTTCATGTTCTCGAAACGAATCCGCAAGCTTGATATGGTTGAAATCTTAAAAGGCGTAGAATAGCAGCAGATAATAAAACAGCAAGACCTTTTCTTTTCAGAACCCTTGTGGTATTCTGAGAGAAAAGGTCTTTTTATCAGTTTAAGAGGACAAATGAAAAATACAGGAGAGAGAAAAATGCCAGTTTTTGACTTTAGTAATGCACCGGGCGGGAAGAAGACAGAGTCCGCATGCACTTATACAACGTTTCAGTCCAACGAAAAGGAGAAGACAGCGGAGGAGCCGATTCTTATACTGGACAATAAGAGCCGTCATTGGAAACATCATTCCGGTGGTGTGTTTGCAAACCAGAGCCAGCAGACTGCTTTTGAATTTAAGGAAGAAAGCGAGACTTATAGCGCAGATATTTTAAAAGTAGATGCACGTTTCGTTAGCCTGATTAAATGGCTGGGAGAAAATCATATCAGTGTGCGCCTTTCCGGAGAAAACAGGGAAGACGGGTATGCTGTATACAAGATTCGGGAGACAACCTTTGGTGCAGGAACCAAATTGTCGGCAGAGGATGGATTTTTACAGTTTATGATAGAGAGACTTCTTGCCAGCAGTGCACCGGCAGAGGAAATGGACGAGGAAGAAGAGGATGAAAATGGAGATGATATGAAGCTGACCAGCTTACAGAGCATTTCCGATTTTATGACCTGCGCCGGCAGAACCATGCCGGATAATATCCGCCTCTGGGCGAGAAGAAACCTTGCAGTAGCACGCTCCCATGAGGTATCACCGGAGGAACGCCGTCATGCCCAGAGAGCATTGTCCATTATGATGAATATCCAGTGGAAGAGCAATTATTTTGAGGCAATTGATCCGGTAGAAGCAAGAAAGATTCTCGATGAAGAGTTATATGGCATGGAGAAAGTAAAACAGCGTATCATGGAAACCATCATTCAGATTAACAGAACCCATACCCTGCCGGCATATGGACTGCTTCTGGTGGGACCGGCAGGAACCGGAAAATCCCAGATAGCCTATGCGGTAGCAAGAATCTTAAAGCTGCCTTGGACAACACTGGATATGAGTTCCATCAATGACCCGGAGCAGCTGACCGGAAGCTCCCGTATCTATGCCAATGCAAAGCCTGGAATTATCATGGAAGCATTTTCTATGGCAGGAGAATCCAATCTGGTATTTATTATCAATGAGTTGGATAAAGCAGCATCCGGCAAGGGAAATGGAAACCCGGCAGATGTGTTGTTAACCTTGTTAGATAACCTTGGATTTACCGACAACTATATGGAATGTATGGTTCCGACCGTGGGAGTTTATCCGATTGCTACTGCTAACAATAAAGCCGATATCAGTGCACCGATTTTATCCCGTTTTGCAGTAATTGATATCCCGGATTATACATCAGAAGAAAAGAAGATTATCTTCTCCCGGTTTGCACTGCCGAAGGTATTAAAACGAATTGGCCTGCATCAGGGTGAATGTGTTGTAACAGAGGATGGACTGGATGCAATTGTAGAGCAGTTTAAGCATACTTCCGGTATCCGTGATTTAGAGCAGGCAGCAGAACATTTGGCAGCCAATGCCCTTTATCAGATCGAAGTAGACCATGTGCCATCCGTAACCTTTGATGCTGAAAATGTGAAGAAGCTGTTTGCGTAAAAGTGATTGGTAAGGAGAATAAGGATGAGCGGATATTTAATCAAAGATACAACAAAAGAAGAACGTGAGGCAATTGTTGCAGAATCCTTGGGAAATATTTCTGCAACCTGCGATGGATGCAGTGCCGGAATCGTGGAAATGTATCAGGCATACATTGATGGAGAGAAGGAACTCCGGGAGATTAATATGGAATTCAATGCCCGGTATGTAAGCGGCATGGAAGGACCGGAACGCCGGGGATGCCCGATGGAATAAAGGTGGTTTACATAATATAAAGGAGAAGGAAAAATGAGCAAAGAAAAAACAGAATACAGATTTAGCGTGCATGCGGCACCGGCAGTGATTAACCAGGTGATTCAGAATTATCTGGCAGCCAACCAGTATGTACAGATACCAAAGCCAAATGCCAATTATTATTTCTTCAATGACCCGTGGATAAAGGGAAAACGTTCTATAGAATATTACATTCATGGAACAGAAGTGATTGTGCTGGCATATATGGGAACTTTTGAGAAACCAAGAGGGCTGGAAGGCTTTGTAGGTGCCGTTCCAAAGAAATCTTTCCGGGATGATTTAGAACCGCTGTTTGTAGAACTGCATCGCATTGATATGATGGGTCTGGCACCACAGCAGGGAATGCCAATGCAGCAGGGAATGCCAATGCGGCAGGGAGCACCGATGCAGCAGGGCATGCCACCACAGCAGGGGTATATCCCGCCACAGAACAGTGCCAATCAGTTTGTGGAGAAATCCAGAAAGACAAGGGAGAACTGGACGATTGCAGGTTTTGTAATCAGCTTGGTGGGACTGCTGTTATCCTTCTTTGGTATTACATACGGAGCAATTATAATTGTGCTGGAATTCTGGTGTGGATTCCAGGGCTTGCAGACGAAGAAAAAAGGACTTGCAATTGCAACCATTGTGCTGGCGGGAATCAGTGTACTGCTTTTAATTCTGTCAATCGTGTATACTGCAAGCCATCCGGTGAGAAGTTACAGATACTATTAAAAGGAAACGTAAAATAAAAGAAGAGAGGTGACGGAGATGAAAATAGCTGTATTACACGGAGCAATTATTAATGCCGGCGATTTTTTGATAAAGAACCGGGCAATTTCATTACTGAAATATTTTTATCCAGACAGTGAAATCGTGGAATATTATCGAAATCAGAGTCTGGAAGAAAAACTTCCAGAAATAAATGCCTGCGATATTTTAGTGTTTGCCGGTGGACCTGGATATTGTAATGGATTTTATCCAAGGATGGCACCAGTTACAGATGATTTAAATAAAATTAAAATCCCAGTTATGCTCCTTGGCATGGGATGGTGGGAACACAATTCAGATGTGGTCAGCCAGTATAGTTATCAATTTGAAGAACCTATGAGGGCACTGTTTCAGAAAGCAACGGAAAAAGGCCTGAAGATGGGATGCAGGGATATTGCAACCGTGAATGTATTGCGCAACAATGGTTACGATAATATAGCGATGACAGGTTGTCCGGCATGGTATGATTTGGAACATATTGGAATTACAAGATATACCGGAAAAGGGCTGACATCCTGTAGAAAAATCTGTATTTCGGATTGCGGAAACATGGCGAATTGGGGTCTGGCAGTAGAATTGACCCAGTTTGTAAGAAGATTCTTTGGAAACTGTGAAATATACTTTGTCTGCCATAGAGGCTTCCCGGATGCAAGGCTTGGAATAGAACCAATTATGAAGGAACTGAATGTGCATTTTATGGATATATCAGGCAGTGATGAAGGATTTAAAGTATATGATGACTGCGATTTGCATATCGGATTTCGGGTACATGCTCATATCTATAACCTTTCCAGAAGAAACCTCTCCATATTACTGGAAGAAGATGCAAGAGGAAGCAGCCTCAATGAAACATTGGGACTGCCTGAGATTAAGACAAAGTATCTTCAGGTAGAAAAAGGAGCATTACAGTACCATATCAATGATAAGATAATTTACCAAGTGGAGGATGCACTTCTTAATCTTGCAGAGAATCATTATTGCAGCATGGAAAATGCATATCGCATGATGAATCAGTATTTTGAAAATATGAAACGTCACATTTTATCCATTAAGGATATTATATAAGAATGAAAATAAAAGAGATAACCCTGGTGTCGGTGATGCCGGGGCTATTTTACGCAAGAAGCTGCTGCAGGCAGGCACTACAGACCGGTAACAGGAGGAAAAAATATTTTCTTAAAATTGCACTAAGTTTTCCAAAGAAACGTCCGATAAATAGATTAGACAACAGAAATGCGAATCATTTCAAGGAAGAAAGGAGATGCCGTTATGCGTATAGAAGCTTATAACCAGATTGCATCCATATATAAAACAAGTAAGACTGGTAAAGTACAGCAGCCATATGGTGTAAGCACAGGCAGGGATGAAGTGCAGATTTCCCAGTTGGGAAGAGATTACCAGATCGCAAAACAGGCAGTCGCAGAAGCTTCGGATATCAGGGAAGATAAAGTAGCAGAACTGAAAACAAGTGTCCAGTCAGGAAAATATGATGTGGATTCCGGAGATTTTGCAAGTATGTTACTGGCAAAATATAACGAAATGAAGAAGTAAGAAGTGAGGATAAGCCGTGGCTAGTTTGATGGAGGATTTGGCAGATGTACTTCTGCAGGAAGATAAACAATATCAGGAGTTGATTGTTCTTTCAAAAGAGAAGACAGATGTACTGGTTGCCGGAAATGTAAAGAGGTTGGAAGAAATTACTGCAATGGAGCAGGAAATGACAGATGTGCTTCATGGATATGAAGTGCGCCGCAGAACTATCTTACAGGATATGGCAGATGTACTGGGTAAATCAAAGGATGATTTTACCATTGAGACCATGATACAGATACTGGAATCACAGCCAAAAGAACAAAGCCGCCTTATTTCACTTCGGGATAAACTTCACAGGACGTTAAAGGAAATGGCACAGCTAAACACACAGAATCAGGCACTGATAAAACAGTCCTTAGAGATGGTGGAGTTTGACCTGACCTTGTTTAAGAGCCTGCGACAGGCACCGGAAACGGCAAATTATAACAAATCTGCATACAATACCGGAGATTTGTTAGGAAGCAGCGCTTTTGACACGAAACAGTAGGCAGGAGGAAAAGTACCATGGCAAATGGAATGGGAAGTTTATATATTGGTTCTTCTGGACTTCGGACAAGCCAGAATGCCTTGAATACGACAGCAAATAACCTTGCGAATGTTGACACAACCGGATATGTGCGCCAGCAGGTCATTCAGGCGGACCGCCATTACAATACATTTGATAAAAATGCAGCAATCAGTAATCAGCAGTCCGGACTTGGTGTAAGTATTGCAGATGTCATTCATTCAAGAGATATATTTTTAGATAAATCATATCGGACAGAGACTGGAAGACAGTCTTTTTATTCCGCATGCTACTCTGCAACCAATGAAATTTATACATATTTTCAGGAGCTGGAGGGAGAAGCATTCCAGGATAGTATCTCGTCTTTATATACTGCATTTGAAGAGTTCTCTAAAGATCCATCTGATTCGGTAAACCAGAACCTTGTAATGCAGAAATCGAGTCTGTTTATCAGCCGGGCGAAAGCCGTTTACACAAGTTTACAGAACTATCAGAATAATTTAAATACAAAAATTTCCAAAGATATTGACCGGATTAATGAACTGGGAAAGAAAATCTATGATTTAAACGAAAACATTGTAAAAATCGAGGCTGGTGGAGTCGAGACTGCAATGGAATTAAGAGACCAGCGGGATAACGCACTGGACGAACTGGCAGGTCTGGTTCATATCGACTATGATGAGAAATACGATGGAACTGTATTTGTTTCAATAGAAGGTGTTGATTTCGTAAATCGTGCCCAGGTATATGAGATGGGAAAAAGCGTAGATGACGAGACCGGTTATATTACACCATACTGGCCGCAGATGTCAGATACGAATCGTGGACAGACAGCCAATGTATTTAACTTTAATGTAGATATTTCGTCTGCTTATAACACCGACATCGGAGAATTGAAGGCACTGGTAATGCAGCGTGGAAATTATGTGGCAGATTACCGTGATATAGAAGGAAAATCCCGTCAGGAATATAATGATGATGCAGGAATGTCTGTAATGCTTTCTACAGAAGCAGAATTAGACCAGCTGGTACATAAACTGGTTACAGCAATCAATGATATCTTCTGTCCAAATGTAGAATATGCCGGTACAGATTTAACCGGAACAACAGCAGATGGAAGTACTTTTACCATTACACAGGGAATGAAAGTTTTAGATACAGATAACTGCGCAGTAGGAAGTGATGGAAAGCTTCCGCCACAGGAGCTGTTTTCCAGGGTAGGAACGGATCGCTATACAGAGGTGAATGTAACGGATGCGGCTGGAAATACCAGGACATACTATGTATACAATGAGGAAAGTGCAACAGATATTTCTAAAATGTATACCTTGTCCAGCCTTAAGGTAAATGATGAAATTATCAGCCAGCCATCTTACATCCCGCATCTGACACAGGATAGTAATAATAAACAGGTAGCACAGCAGCTTGGTACCGCATTTACAGAGATGTGGAAGAAGAGTGAGATTTCTTTGAATCCGAATGCTACCAGTAAATGTACCTTTATGGAATATTATGCACAGATGATTGGTGAAACAGGAACAGCAGGTTCTGTTTACAATACCATGTCAGAGACACTGAATAACACGGTAAATACAGTTGATAATAAGCGTCAGCAGGTAATCGGAGTTTCTTCTGACGAGGAACTGACCAGTATGATTCAGTTCCAGAATGCTTACAATGCAGCCAGCCGTTTTATGAATGTGGTAAGTGACATGATAGAGACATTAATTAACGGATTGTAATATAGAAGAGGTGGGAATATGCCGTCACAATTTTTTGGATTAAATATAGCAGCATCTGCATTAAATGCATTTCAGGCATCTGTAAATACTGCTGCCAATAACGTATCCAATGTACAGACCAAGGGTTACAGTAAACAGGTAACGAATAAAGAAGCCGGTGAGGGAATGCGTGTCAATGCAAAATACGGAACCACCGGAACCGGAGTAAATGCGGTTTCTGTCACACAACTCCGGGACAGCTATTATGACACGAAATACTGGAATAATAATGGAAACCTTGGATTGTATCAGAAACGTCTTTACTATATGGAACAGATTCAGACATATTTTACAGATGATGATACGGAAAAGGGTTTTTCCACATTATTAAAAACCATGTTTAATAATCTGGATACCACACAGCATACGAACTTTGATGAGAATGTAAGAAAGCAGTTTATCGGAAGCGCCCAGAGTCTTGCTACCTATTTTAACGGAGTTGCTACGAACCTTCAGGAATTACAGGGAACCTTAAACAATGAGATTAAGTCTACTGTAGATAATGTAAACTCCATTGCAGAGAAAATTGCATTGATTAATAAGCAGATTAATCAGGTGGAAATCAATGGTGGACATGCCAATGAGCTGAGAGATAAGAGAGCACTTTTGGTGGATGAACTTTCCACAATTGTTCCGGTTGAAATATCAGAAGTGCCGATTACCAACAGTAACTATCCGGATATGGATCTTGGAATTAATAAATACACCGTGAAAATCAATGGACAGACCATGGTGGACGGATACGATTACCGTACCCTCTCTTATGAAGCGAGAGAGCAGAAGATTAACCAGACTGATATCGATGGATTATACGACCTGACCTGGTCAGATACCGGAGTTAAATTCAATGCAGCCAGTGCATCTATGGGTGGAAGCTTAAGAGCTTTGTTTGAAATGCGGGATGGAAATAATGCAGAGAACTTTACCGGTAAAATAGGAACAGAAGCCGGAAGTATCCAGAATACTGTGGTAGATGGAAGAACTGTAACACAGATTACTGTAAAGAATCCATCTATGACGGATGTAGAGAAATTATCCATTGCAGAACAGGGAATCATAACCGTATTAAACAATGATTACCTTTATTCCGATTTTACCATGAATGCAGATGGAAGTTATACTTTTACATTAAAACAGGAGTTAAATGCATCCCAGAGAAGCAAGTTCTTAGGAGAAAGTGTCAGCATTGGAAAGAGTGTGGATGCCATGGGAATCCCGTACTATATGTCCCAGATGAACCAGTTCTTAAGGAGCTTTACTAAAGCATTTAATGATATTGAACGTGGAGACGCAGCTGATCCGGCAGTAGATTTAAATGGAAAAGAAATGGGAAGCTTCTTTGTAGGAAAGAGAGCTTTAGGCGGAGAATATGATTTTACAGATACACAGATATCCTCTGGTTCCAATACCTATTATCAGCTGACAGCATTAAACTTTGCTGTAAATTCAGAGTCCATAACAGACCCGGGAAGATTTGCAGCAGTAACCAGGTCAGAGTACACCGATGGTGTGGATAAATATACATTGTTGGATAGCTTGAAGAAATTAGAGAGTGATACCAAGCTTTACCGTGGAACGGGGGCAGATGATTTCTTACAGTGTCTGCTTTCGGATATTTCTGTAGATACAGAAGAAGCGGAGCTTTTCAGCAAGAATTATTCCAATATAGAGTCGACTATCGATATGCAGAGACAGTCTGTATCCGGTGTAGATGAAGATGAAGAAGCACTGGACTTAGTAAAATTCCAGAATGCATACAATCTGGCATCCAAGATGGTTTCTGTTATGGCAGAGATGTATGACAGATTAATCTTAGAGACCGGAGTATAAGGAGGTTTGTTAGAATGAGAGTAACCAATAACATGATCATGAGCAATACCAAAATAAATATCAATGGAAACAAGACCAATGTGAATACATTGAATAATCAGATGACTTCACAGAAGAAAATCAGCAGGCCATCCGATGACCCGGTTATTGCTATCCGTGCACTTCGGCTGCGCAGCAGTTTAAGCCAGATTAATCAGTATTATGAAAAAAATATTCCGGATGCAGAGGCGTGGTTAGATGTTACCGAAACCTCTCTTACTAACATGAAAAAGCTGCTGACTACCATTCACACCCAGTGTGATGCAGGAGCCAATGGAACACTGACGGAAGAAAACCGTAAGACTATTTTAAAACAGTTACAGTCCTTAAGCGACCAGATTTATTCTGAAGGTGATGCAGATTATGCAGGAAGAACAGTATTTACCGGTTATAAGACGAATTCAACCTTGACATTCCAGGCAGACAGCAAAGAGGCTTATAATATCAGCGAGTATTTATCCGCAGATAAAATCGAAGAATATAATTATTCCTATGGAAATGTTAAGACCCCGACAGCTGCAGACGTAGCTGCAAAGACAGCACCGGGTACACCGGAGAATACTACACTGCACAGATTGCGCCTTTCCTATGACAATATTACCGATATTACTGGTGGAAAAATCAGTTACAGTTATAAAGACACAGCAACCGGACAGATGACCACGAAAGAGCTGAATGTTACCACTGTTACCACCAGTGATTTAGAAGCGTCTTCTTATGCAATAGCAGATAATGACATCGTATTTAATAAAGACACCGGTGAATTCCTGATGGGAAAAACGCTGGCATCAAATCTGAAATCATTCGGAGCAACGGTTTCTGTAAATTATGATAAGACCGGATTTTCCAAAGGAGAATTACGACCGGAGAATTATTTTGACTGTACCAATAATACAGATGCAGCTAATCCAATCCAATATACTAATTTTGAAAATGGAAAGAGAGTCCGGCAGGATATTGAATATACCATTGCATCGAATCAGACACTGGTGGTAAATACACAGGCAAGCACAGTGTTCAATTCTGATATCGCAAGAGATTTAGATAATCTTACTTCCATTGTGCAGTCAGCGATTGACGCACATAGTGTAGTGGACAACATTAAGGAAATGAAAGGCTTAAGCCAGTATTCCTCAAAGGATGACCAGGAATATTTGGAAAGCTGTCTGGCTGCTGCCCAGAAACAGGCAGATTATGCAGACCATCAGCTGCAGACAGTATTTAACAGGGGATTGACGAAATTCGAAGGCTATATGTCAGATGTAAACCTTGCAATCACGGATGTGGGAAGCAAGGGACAGCAGCTTGATATTACAAAGAACCGCATGTCTAATCAGCAGCAGACGGTAGAGGCGTTAAAATCAGACAATGAGGATAAGGATTTATCAGAGATTATCATTGACTATACTTCTTCCTATACTGCATATCAGGCATCTTTACAGGCGGCCGCTAAATTAGAAAGACAGACTTTACTGGATTATCTGTAAGAAAGGAGAAACTGGCATGAAAGCAGCAACAAGATTGTTTGGGGAAATAGAAATTGACGAAAGCAAAATCATAACATTTGAGGACGGAATCATTGGATTTCCGGATATGAAGAAGTTTACCTTAATCTTCGATGAAGAAAAAGAAGGCAGACCATCCATATCCTGGTTACAGTCCATGGACGAGCCAGAGATAGCATTTCCGGTAATGGATCCACTGTTCGTTTGTGAAACATATAATCCAAGTGTGGAAGATGAATTGTTAAAGAACCTTGGAACCATAAAAGAGGATAACCTTTATGTACTGGTAACAGTTACCGTGCCGCAGAATATCAAAGAACTTGCAGTGAACTTAAAAGCACCGATTGTAATTAATACAGACACAAGAAAAGCGAGTCAGATAATCGTAGAGGATGACCTGCCGGTAAGATACAGAATTTATGAAATTTTAGAAGAAGCAAAGAAGAAGGCAGGTGAATAAGATGCTGGCATTAACAAGAAAAAAGGGAGAATCCCTTGTTGTCAATAACAATATTGAGATAACAGTACTGGAAATCAGAGGAGATCAGATTAAAATCGGCATCTCTGCACCGAAAAATGTGCCGGTATACCGGAAAGAAGTATATTTACAGATTCAGAAGGAGAATGAAGCTTCTCTTAAAGCCGATGGGTTAGAAGCTTTGAAAAATTTACTGTAACCGCTAAATAAATTTATGGGTTCTACCGATATAAGAGTTAGAACAATGGTAAACGGAAATGACAAGAAGCACATGGAGGTGTAAGCAATGTCAATTGAATCAATCAGAAACAGTGGATCGGTGTATCAGGGAAGTTCTCCGGTTCAGGGAACAATAAGAGAAAGTTCCGCAGTAACAACAGAAGGATTACAGACAAGTGCAGATGAAATGCAGCAGGAAAATGCCAGTGTATTAGAAAATGCAGCAGCACAGGGTCAGAATCCAGCAGAAGAAGAAAAAGCAACTGCCTCTTCCTCGGAACAGGTTAAGAAGGCGGTGGAGAGCATCAATCGCAGCCAGGCTCATACAGAAGCAATCTTTGGCATCCATGAAGGAACCAATCGTGTTACCATTAAGATTGTGGATAAAGAGAGCAAGAAAGTGATTAAAGAATATCCGCCGGAGAAGACACTTGACATGATACAGAAGCTCTGGGAGATGGCAGGGCTGATGGTAGACGAGAAGAGATAGGAGGTACTTAAGATGGCAATTCGAGTATCAGGATTAGCGTCAGGAATGGATACCGAGTCGATTGTTACACAGCTCGTATCTGCATATAATGTAAAGAAAAATACATATGTAAAAGCACAGACCAAGCTTTCCTGGAAGCAGGATGCATGGAAGACATTAAATAAAAAGGTAAAGAGTCTTTACAGTAACATGACAAGCTTAAAGTACAGTTCTGCGTATAAGACCAAGATGGCGTCGGTGTCGGATACTACTAAGGCAAGTGTCAGTGCAGAGGGTACTGCTGTAAACGGAAGCTACAGCTTAAAGATTAATCAGGTGGCAAAGTCCGGTTATCTTACCGGCGGCCAGTTAGCAGCTTCTACAACCAGAGCAACCAAGCTTAGCGAGTTATTGGGTGATGACAGCTTTGCCGGTGGAAAGATTGAAGTGACATCTGCCGGAAAGACCAGCACTATTGAAGTGACAGCAGATACAACCGTAAGTAATTTTGTATCTAAATTAAATAAGGCAGGAGTAAAGGCTTCTTATGATGCTACCAACCAGAGAATTTATGTGGCAGCATCCGGCACGGGAGCAGCCAATGATTTCAGTCTGTCAGGAGTAGATGCCAATGGAAGTACAGCATTAAAGGCACTGGGCTTGAGGGTAGCTTCCAAGAGCAATACAGAGAATTATAAGTCATGGGCAGCGTATGATGGACAGGATATAGCGCAGATTCTTGCGGATCTGCAGAATTCCAAGGATGCAATCTCAGCAGCCAATAACAGCATTACACAGTCGCGCTCTAAGATTTCCGGTTATACAACAAAGGTAAATTATGCATCTTCCTATGAGACCATGATGAATGCATATAAGGGACTTGATAATGCAGGAGAAATCCGTGATTTGGATGAACTGGCAGCTATGTCCAAAGCTGATTTATCCAAAACATATGAATTGGATGATGATGGAAACTTTAAAAGAGATTCAGAAGGAAAGCTGATTGTAGCAGACGATACAGTCGCAGATGATAAAAAAGCAACCGGTACAGACCGCCTGAATGCCCTTGCAGCCAAAGCAGGTCTTGTTGAGAAGAAGGATGAAAATGCCGGAGAAGATGTAAAACAGGTTACCATTGCAGAATTTGCGGCGGCAAAGGCAGCAGTAGACAAGTATGATGCCCAGGCAGCTGATGACACCCTGACAGCTGATGAAAAAGCGGATATGAATGATTTTATCACTAGTGTACAGCATGCTTATAAGGGGGCAGCAGATTCAGAATATGCATCCATAGAAGAACTTACCAATGCATACAATGATAAGATTACGAAAGAGCAGGACAGTATTACTGCCCAGAATCAGATTATCAGTGACAATAAGGCTGTTCTTGAAAAATATGCCCTGTTAGATAACGGGGAAGATCAGGCGACGCTAGAGGCACGTATTTCCTATGCGGTAAAACAGCTTGCAAATGCAGCTGACAAGACACAGTACAATACGGATGCAACCCGCGTAGATGGCCAGGATGCAGAAATTTATGTAAATAATGCAAAATATACGTCATCCTCTAACTCCTTCAGCATTAACGGACTGAAGATTGAGGCGCTGGCTTCAACAGAGGGCAGTGAGATTAATGTGACGGTAAAGAATGACGTAGACGGTGTATACAAGAAAATAAAAGATTTCTTAAAAGAATATAATTCCCTGATTAATGAGATGACTTCTCTTTATAACGCAGATTCTGCCAAAGGATATGAGCCGTTGACAACGGAAGAAAAAGATGCCATGACAGATTCTGAAGTCGAGGAATGGGAGAAGAAGGTAAAGAGTGCATTGCTTCGCCGGGATGACAGTTTAGGTAATCTTTTAAATTCCATGACCAGTGCCATGTATAAGGGATATACTGTGAATGGCAAGAGTTACAGCCTTTCCAGCTTTGGTATTTCAACCCTGGAATATCTCAATGCAGATGAGAATGAGGAAAATGCTTATCATATTGATGGTGATGCAGATGATTCAGCCGTTTCTTCTAAGACCAATAAGTTAAAACAGATGTTACAGGAAGACCCGGATACAGTTACGGCATTCATGCAGCAGCTTGTTACCGGTGTATACAATGAGATTGATACCAAGATGCGCTCTAATTCTCTGAGCAGTGCAATGACTGTTTATAATGATAAGCAGATGGCAAAAGAGTATAGCAATTACACTACCACCATTAAGAAGTGGGAAGATAAGATTACTTCGATGGAAGATTCTTATTATAAGAAATTTGCGGCGATGGAAACTGCACTGGCAAAATTACAGCAGTCTACATCCTCACTGTCAGGTCTCTTAGGTTCATAAGTGCCGATAAATGTCAGTCACAGGTATAGACCGGTGATAATGTGAAAATACATGGAGGTAACACGATGACAATGAACAATGGATATGCAGCATATCAGAACAGTAAGATTATGACTGCTTCTCCGGCAGAATTGACACTGATGCTTTATGAAGGTGCCATCAAATTCTGTAATATTGCAATCATGGGAATTGAGGAGAATAATATCCAGAAAGCCCATACAAATATTGTAAAAGTAGAAAATATCATAGAAGAGTTTCAGGCAACCTTAAATCATAAGTATCCGGTTGCAAAGGACTTTGAAAATGTGTATAAGTACTTACAGGAACGTCTGGTTGAGGCAAACATGAAAAAAGATAAAGAAATTTTAGAGGAAGTACTGGTACACCTTCGCACCATGCGTGATACTTGGAAAGAGGTAATGAAGCTTGCACACAGCAAATAACAGCTATATTGAAATCTTAAAACAGAGCCTTACGAAAAAAATAGAACTGCTGGATACAATTATGGCATTAAATGTATTGCAGAAGGACATGCTGGAAAATCCGGATTTAGATCCGGATGAACTGGAAGAAAATCTGAACCATAAGGCAGATATGGTAGAGCAGTTATCAAAGTTAGATGACGGATTCAGTCAGATTTATGACCGGGTTCGAGCTGATTTGACAGAGAACCGAGGGGCATATTCGGAAGACATTGCTCAGATGAAGCGGGATATTACCGCAATCATGGACAAGAGTACTGCAATCCAGAGCCAGGAAAAACGCAATCAGGTATTGATGCAGCAGAAATTTACTTCCGTGAAGAAACAGATTAAGGAAGTAAAGAAATCCAGACAGGCGGTGAATTCCTATTACAGAAATATGATGAAAATGGGAACTCCGGGTTCCACATTTCTGGATGATAAGAAGTAGACTGGAAAAATTTAAAAAAATTTTCCATTTACTATAAAGTATCGAGACAACCGTCCGATATATATAACAAGTAAACAAGATATTGTTACTTAGCAGATAGATTTGAGGAGCGTACGGCCGATAAGATATCTGCAACAACAAACAAGTAGTCGCAAGGAAGCGACGTTAAATTCAAGGAGGAATTAATTATGGTAGTACAGCACAATTTACAGGCAGCAAACACAAACAGACAGTTAGGTATCACAACAAGCGCACAGGCAAAATCAACTGAGAAATTATCTTCCGGTTACAAAATCAACCGTGCAGCAGATGACGCAGCAGGACTTTCCATTTCTGAGAAAATGAGAAGCCAGATCCGTGGTCTTAACAAAGCTTCTTCAAACGCACAGGATGGTGTATCTTTAGTACAGACCGCTGAGGGTGCATTAAATGAAACACATTCTATCTTACAGCGTATGAACGAACTTGCTACACAGGCAGCTAACGGAACTAACACTTCTGTAGATAGAAGCGCTATCCGTGCTGAGTTGGATCAGTTAACATCTGAAATCAACCGTATCCAGTCTACTACACAGTTCAACACAATGAACCTGTTAGATGGTACATTCTCTGGAGCAACAAATCAGATGAAATTACAGGTAGGTGCCCTTTCCGGACAGTCTATCGACTTCTCAATTGCTAATATGTGCGCAACAAAGATTGGTCTTAAGACAACTTTAAGTGTAAGTACATTTACAAAAGCTGGTTCTTACATGAAATCAGTTCAGGATGCAATCGAAGTTGTTTCTAAACAGCGTTCCGCAATGGGTGCTATCCAGAACCGTCTGGAGCATACAATTGCCAACCTGGATACCACATCTGAGAATACCCAGTCAGCAGAATCCCGTATCCGTGATACAGATATGGCTTCTGAAATGGTTACATACAGCAAGAATAACATCCTTGCTCAGGCAGGTCAGTCTATGTTAGCACAGGCTAATCAGTCTACTCAGGGTGTATTATCCTTACTTCAGTAATCATAAGTACTCAACCATAAAAGTAAAGCTGACCCGAAAGGGTCGGCTTTATTTTTTACTTTACAGGAAATTGCTTTCCTGTAAAGTAAAAAAACGCTCCGCGAGGATGCGCACGGTGCGTATAAGCTAGATGTCGCAGGTGCGAGAATGTGCCAAGTCACATTCTTTGTTACACGGGTAGTGATAATTATTTTCTTAGTGACGAAAAGATTAGTATCATGTAGAATAGAAGAAAAGAGATAAGACGAGGTACTCTAAAGTGGAAGCAGGAAAGTATAGTCAGTTACAAGAGGAAATGAAAGCAGTAATCCGGAAGCTGTATCAGAACCAGCAGGAGGAAACTTATCCATGGATTGGTGCACATATTCAGGAGATAAAGGATAGCCTGTTAGAACAAATTACATATTATACAGAAAAAGGTGAAACCGACGTAGCAATACAGGAACAGGCAGTTACCATATTGGAGCATCTGATTCATGCATATCAGAATCATCAGATCATGGAACTGGCAGATTGCCTGAACTATGAATATGGCAGATATATGGGATGGGAGATATAATATGACGATATACGAAAAGAATATGCAGGCAATCCGGGAACACCATGTAAGACTTCATGAATATCTGGAAACGGCACAGCCGGAGCAATCAGTAGAGATACGCTATGAAGCAGCGGAAGATGAAATGCTTTATCCGATTGTGACAAAGGGCGGATTGGAATACCGGTTAAATAGTAAATATAATCCAAAGGAAGCATCCATGCAGTATGTCAGCCAGTTTGAAAAAGAAGGCTCCTACAGTGTGTTCTTTCTTTTGGGATTTGGAGACGGAAGAAGTATAGAAGCATTGGCGCAGACGCTGGATGAGACCATGACACTTATTGTATATGAACCATCCGCTGCTATTTTCCAAAAAACATTAGAGACCTTTGATTATACTGAACTTTTAAAGAAGAAAAATGTGTATTTGATAGTAGAGTCAGAGAATATGCTGCAGGATTATTTAGAATCCGGTATCAGCTTTAACAATATCCGGATGATGCGCCTTGGCATTCTTCCAAATTATGATTCTATTTATCCGAAGGAATGTAAACATATGTTAGAGACTATGATATATTTCATGAATAAGACGAAAATATATCGGAATACCATCTATAATTTCCGGGATGAGTTTGCGGCGCATGCTCTCAGTAATATGTATGATTATCTCTGGCAGACAGATACCCATTATCTGAAAGAATGTCTTGCGGAGGAGGATTTGAGTGATGTACCGGCAATTATTGTGGCGGCAGGACCATCCTTAAATAAAAATGTGCAGGAACTGAAGCGGGCGAAAGGAAAAGCATTGATTCTTGTGGTGGATGCAGCACTCCGGGCAGTAGTAAATGCCGGAATTACACCGGATTTGGGAATGACGGTAGACGCAAGAGTTGCAGACCGCTTTTTTGAAGGAATCGATATCAGCACATTTCCGTTTGTATTTGAGGCAATATCCAGAGAAGAAATCGTAAAGAGACATACCGGCAAACATTTCTATGATGAATTTCCGTGTAACATGTTTGCAAAGGCTGTAATAGAAAAGAAAGGCTATGTCTTAGATGATATTTTAACCGGAGGCTCTATTTCGACCAGCGCATTTTCACTGGTAAAGGCACTGGGCTTTAAGAAAATTGTATTTATCGGTCAGGATTTGGCTTTTACCGGAGGACAGAGCTATAACAGCGGTCTGAAGATGGATGAAAAAGAAAATGAGCAGCACCAGAAGAAACGTGTCATCGTACAGGTAAAAGGTAATGACGGAACCATGCTGGATACGGATTATCAGATGGATATGTACCGGAAATGGATTGAAAATGAAATCTTAAAATTGCCGGAGGATATTACGGTAATCAATGCAACAGAGGGTGGCGCGAAAATAGAAGGCGCAAAAGTGATGACATTAAAAGAAGTCATTGATTCCTGCACGAAAGAAATTGATTTCGAAAAATTATTGCAGGAAGTACCGTTGGCATTTTCAGAGGAAGAACGGCAGGATATTATCAATGAGATAAAGGAAGAGCCGAAGCGTCTGGAAGAAGTAAAGGAAAATATTAAGAAAGCAACGAAAGTTGCAGAGCAGTTAGAACAGGCATCCAAAGATGGAAATGTAGAGGAGCAGAAGAAACTTCTGACAGAATTTGGAAATCTCAATGAAGAAATCCAGAAAGAGCCGGTGCAGGATTTGTTACTATATTATAACAGTGAAATAGAATTTTCCATTGGGGATGATGTATTATCTGCAGATTTAACAATACCAGACTTATGCAATCGTGCAAAAGCCTGGTACAAGGGCTATGAATCTGCGGTAGACCGACTCATAGCAGATTTACATGAAAAATTTATTGACCGTCTATAACAGATAACATGGTTTGAATCCGGTGCTCAAAGGTGTGGGCCTCTAAAATTTTACCAAGGGCGTTGGCAGCAATCTGCTGACGTTCTTTTTCGTGGGAAAGATAATAGTCGGCATAAGTTTCTGCTTCCTCATAGGAAGAATAATAAATGAAATCTTCTCCCGGAACAAAGTAATTCAGAAAATCTTCCTGATAATTGGTCAGCAGGAAACCACCGCTTCCCATAATATCGAATGCCCGCAGAGGAATGCCCTTTTGGATACTGCGCAATGTAATGTTAAGATTAATCTTTGAATGTTGGAAAACCAGAGGCATAATCTCATAATAGTCAATGGCTCCCATATTTTCAACTTTGGGAAGCTGCGGAGTAGGATTGTTGGTATAAAGCTTCACCTGATGCGCTGCGGAAAGCTTTTTTAGGATTGCAGTGCGGTCTAATTCTGCCAGTTTCCTGGCAAGGAAATAGTTCGCATAAATATAGCACGGTGTTTCGATGCCGTCTTCATTAGGCGCATATGGAACGGATTTTTGCATATCACTTAAGATGGTATCATTTAATAAACCGGGAATTAGAAATTCACCATATACCTGCTGCTGGGCTGCGATAATTGCATCGAGGTATCCCTTCGTAAAGGCAGGAAGCTTCTGATATAGGCGGTCATAAAGCAGGTGGTCTTCGTTATAAAGAGAACCGACAAAAGAAATCTCGGAAGAGATTATATCAAGGATAGAATCTGCTGCCTGCATGGTGGAAAGTCTTTTTGCATTTGCGGCAAGCGGCAGATAGAATACCCGGTCAATGCCCCCCTGCTTTAACTCTTCGTAAATTGGATAATCGAAAAGAAAAATATAATTGGTGGGATAAGTAATCGTAAAGGAATACAAAGCCACCAGCGGACTGTCATAAACATAGGAAACATAACGGAGATTATGCCGATGGGCACAGGTGGCCAGAATCGGATAATAGTTAAAGGAAAATACAAAGTCGTAGGAAGTATTTTCTACAGCAGCATCAAAAGCCGCATCATAGGCAGCACTTTTGCGGACATTATAATCCTCGTGCATAAATAAATCGGTTTCAATGTTGCAGTTATGAAATGCTTCTAACATATCTTTTTTGGCAAAAGCCGGTGAATCAAGAAATAATATTTTCATAGAGTTCCTTTCATTAAAGAGAGCGCGCAGAGGATAACATTTTCTGAAGCTGTTTCTCATAAGTATAATGATTTAATACTTTCTGATAGCCGTTTTCGGCAATTTCTATCCGTTCTTTTTCATGGGAAAGATAGTATTCGCATTTAGACAGAAGGTCATCAGGACTGGTATAGATGTCTAAATCTTCTCCAATGGTAAAACATTCACTTAAATCATTCTGATAATTTGTCAGTAAGAAGCCACCGCATCCAAGAACATCAAAGACACGAAGGGGAATACCGTTCCGGATGGATTTGCAGGTCATGTTCAGATTAATTTTGCTGTGGGCAAAGACCTGAGGCATTTCTGTTAAAGTCTTAACCCGTCCACGATTGTGGACAGGAAGAGCGTCTGCATCACTTCCGGTGTATAAGTCTACTGAAAAATGGGAGCCAAGAAGGGACAAAAGGTGCTTCCGCTCATTGGCAGTTACCTTCATGCCAAGGTACTGCTGTGCAATGATATCCCGGTCAACCCGTCTGGCTTTTTCCGGCGGAATATAATAATCCGGCATACAGTCAATAAATTCTTTGACAATAGAATCCGGCAGCAATTCATTTAAAAGAAATGCACCGTAAATCTGTTCCTGTGCATCCATAATTCCATTCAGATATCCTTCGAGATAAGGGGAAGGATTCTTGATGGCATCATAAGGACATTTTTCCGTATAGAGCGATCCAACAAAGGAAATATCACTTTTATAAGAATCGGGATTGGAATCAGCAAGAACGGAATCCCAACGTTTTACATTGGTTGCCAGCGGCAGGAAAAAGGTATGAGCCGGGTTATATGGCGCAAAGTCCTGATATTGCATGGAATCAAAAAGAAAAATACGGTTCCATTCATTCGAATAGGAATCCGAATATAATTCCATGACAGGACTGTCTACGGTCCAGCAGATATAAGGAAGCTTCATGATATTACAGATTTCCGATAAAACAGGATAAAAGTTTATTGAGAAAATGCAGTCGAAGGAAGATGATAACAGTGTATCAGAAACATGCTTGATGACTGTCTGTGTGGGAATATTTTTATCGGTAATTTCAAGATTAATACAGAATACTTCATGCCCTAAATGCTTCATGGCTTCGATAATATCCGGTTCGCAAATGCTTCCATAACGGTAGAATAGTATTTTCATGATAAACTTTCCTCTTCCTTGGATATAGAGTATAATAACTATAACTATTGTAACGAAATCGAAAGAAAGAAACAAGGTTAGAATAAGGAGAAATCGTCGCAGGACGAAAAGAAAATATATGGAACAGTTTTTTATGATTTTACAAAGAGGACTGGGGCAGCTGGATGCAACAGGGGAATATGAAGAAGGAACGCTGCGGGAGTTAAAGGAAAGCTACCAGAAATTTGATGCAGCGATGCAGCAGAATATGCTGCGCGTAATAGAACAGTCATTGGCAAAGTTTCCGATAACATTGCAGATTTACATCTGGTCATCCCTGCTGGCGGTTCTTCGGGATGAAAAAATCATTCCTTATATGGGAGAATTAACGGCAGATGACTCTTTGAATTTATGGCAGAAAGTGGAATTAATGAATCAGTTGCAGCGGACAATTTTTGCCAGTGAAATGATAAAGGATGAAGAGGCAGAATATAAGAGAAACAGTGACGCTTATACTGCATTGATGGATGAAATCAGACAGCAGAATAAAAAAGAATTTTCCTATCTGCCGTGGGAAAAAAGGAATAAAAAAATTGTTCTGATAACAAAACAGTTTATCGGAAGACAGCATGCACCGACGGAAATAACATTGCAGATGAACCGTTATTTAAAGGAACTGGGTTACGAAGTGGTATTATATGTCGCCTATATGCCAAATCGGAATACAGCACCGTTGTGGTATAAGCAGTGTCTGTGGAATAATTTTATGAATACAGCCGGAGCATTTCAGGGCGAGATAGAAGGAGAGGAACTGAAGGGTTATAATCTGCTTTTTACAGAAGAACATTATCCGGAACAGCTTTATGATGCGGCGGAAATGATATGGCAGGAAGCACCTGAGTGGGTGCTTGAAATCGGTGATAAAACAATATTGGCTGATTTGTGCCGACAGTTCACTACCGTATTAACCAGAAGGTGCGTTAAGACAATTCCTGTGACCAATGCACCGATTATCGTACTGGCTTCGGATTATACCATGGCGGAAGAAAGACGATATCAGAGCTGGCTGAAACCGTACCAGCAGTTTGTGAAAGTAAAACATTCCATTGTGGGAAATACAGTGGTTGTGGAAAAAGAGAAGAAAGAAAATTATGGCATCCCAGAAGACAAGTTCGTAATTTTACTGGTGGGAAACCGGCTGGTGCAGGAAGTAACAGAGGATTTTCTTAAGACGATTTATACGATGCTAGAGGAAAATCCAAAAGCAGTACTGGCGGTCATTGGAAATTGCGAGGCACTGGAAAAAAGGATAGCAGAAGCATATCGGGAGCGTTTTTATTTCCTTGGATATACCGAAGAATTACAGAAAACCATGACCATAGGAGATTTGTTTTTGAACCCGCCAAGACAGGGCGGCGGTACCGGAGCCATGTATGCAATTTTACAGGAAATTCCGGTAGTGACACTGGACAACTGCGATGTGCAGGTAAATGTGGGCAAGGTATTCACCTGTGATTCTATTGAGTCGATGGTAAATCTGGTACATCAATATTGTGAAGATAAAGGATTCATGGAGAAGAAGAAGGAAGCATGCCGCAGAAAAGCAGAGGAAATTCTTGCAGTAGATGAAAAAGAAAACTATCGAAGGTTATGTGAATTTGTGGAAACTTATACAATAAGGCAGGAAAAGCAGGTACAGCATCCGGACGGGAGATAACATGGAGCATAGAATAAGAGAAGCGAAAGGGACAATTTTAATCTATAAGGGAGAACCAATCTGCTATAACATTTTAAATACATTTGCAGAGCAACTGGGAGAAGCGTTGCAGAGGCTTGGAGAAGAGGTAGAATATTTTGATGTGAAGCAGAGCGGCGAAGCAGCTCTGGCAGCTTATGCAGGAAAAACATATCAGGCGGTAATTGGCTTTCAGAGTTATCTTTTTGATATTTATCTTCCGAAGGCAGGCATTTATTTACATGATTTGATAAAGGGACCAAAAATAAATTTCCAGTTTGACCATCCAATCTGGATGAAGAATCATTATATCAGAATGCCGGAGCATTGCTATAGTGCAACCCATGACAGAAATTATGCGGCATTTATAGAAAAGTATTATCCGAGAATTGCAGGAAGTTCCATTATCTTTCCGGGAGGTTGTGAGAAGGCAGCAGGAGAGAATGGAAAACAGGAAGCAGAGCGGAATTTGAGGGGAGCGCAGGATAAAAAGGAATATCAGATATCCTTTATTGGCACCTATACGGACTATCGGAGTTATCTGCCACTGATCAGAAATAGCCAGGGAATCATTAAAAAGATAGCAGCCCATTTTCTGTTTCGGATGAAACAGCACCCGGAAGAGACTGCGGAGAAAGCATTGGAAGAATCCTTACGAAAAGATGGAATTGTACTATCGGATGAAGAATTTTTAGAAGTATTAGATGGCGTCAAGCCAATGATTTATTGCATCATGTCCTATTACCGGGAAAAAGCAGTAAAGGTAATTTTGGAAGCAGGCATTACACTGGAAGTATTCGGGGACAGTTGGAAGAAGAGCCCGTTTGGGGATTCACCATATCTTCGTATCCATGAAGCGGTGGATATGAGAGAAAGCCTTGAAGTCATGGAAAAAAGCCTTATATCTTTTAATGTGATGGCCTGGCATAAGGATGGATTTACGGAACGGATTGCAAACAGCATGTTACAGCATAGCGTGGTACTTACCGATGAAAGCACTTATCTGAAAGAGCAGTTTACAGATGGGAAAGATATTCTCATGTACCGGTTGAATGAACTTTATAAGATTCAGGAACTGCTTGCGGATTATCTGGAAGGGGCAGGAAGAGATAACCTGCAGATGATTGCAGAGAATGCTTACAGGAAAGCAAAGGAAAATTATACCTGGGAGCAGAGCGCGAAAAAGCTTCTTGCATTTATTGATGAAATAGATGCCAAGGAAAGAAAATGCAGTGAAAAGTGAAAATACTCTTGTGAAAATGAAGGAATGAACCGATATACATTCTATAGAAAGGCGGCACAGGATGTGCCAGGGTGAAAATATCATGGAAGATAATAGAAGAGAAGAAAAAGAAGCGTTAAAAGTATTGACGGAGTACAGCCCGAAATTATTAAAATCTATGAGAAATGTAATGGAAGAATTACATGGAAATCGTCAGCCGGATACCGATGAATATCTTTTGAGCATTATCAAAGGTATGAACTGGGAAATTCAGGTCTTAAATGGAACAATGGACTATCTCAATGAAATCGAGCAGCTTATTGATAAGCAGGAAGCAAATGCTTTGTTTGTAAATTTCAGCAAAATATATCGGGAAAAAGATGATGAGAAGCTTGCAGAAGTCTTTGAGAAGGACATGATACCATTCTTTGAAAAACTGGAAGAAGTAGCCAAAGTTAAGATGAATTAAAAAACTACTGATATCGAAAGGTATCAGTGTTTTTCGTTGCAAAACAGGAGAGAACGATGAAAATATTATTCTGGCAATGGCATTCTTTTATGGGAAAAGGAATGGAACGTGCGTTACACAGATTGAATATTGCTTATGATACCTTCTTTTATCAGATGAATGACTGGGAATCGGATGATCGGTTTGCAGAGCAGTTGGAAAAGAGGATTTCGCAGCAGGCGTATGATGCAGTGATTTCTGTAAATTTTAATCCGGTTATTTCTGATGTATGCCAGAATTATAAACTGCCTTATCGTGCGTGGGTCTATGATTCTCCGATTCATATCCGCAATGTACAGGCACTGAAGAATTCCTATACAAAAGTGTATTTTTTTGACCGTGGACAGGCAGAAGAATATCAAAGACAGGGAATCAATGCCGGCTATTTGCCACTGGCAGCAGATGTGGAAACATTTTATCCGGTTGCAGTTACAGAAGTCGATAAAAAGGAATATGGAGCAGAGATTTCACTGGTAGGAAAATTATATCAGACTGTCTATCCACAGTATATGGCACCTTTGAAAGAATATGACAGAGGATATTTGGAAGGTGTGATTGCGGCTCAGAAAAAAGTATATGGCGGCTATTTCCTGCCGGATTTTATAACGGATGATTTGATTCAGAACATGAATGCAGTTTATCAGAAGCAGTGGAATGGAGAGATTACGGTAAATCATCGTGAAATTGAATTTCTGCTGGCCAGTGAGATTACACGAAGAGAGCGGCAGGAAATATTAACGCTTCTTTCCAATCATTTTGATGTAGCACTCTATTCCGGAGAACAGGATGTAGCCATACCAAAGATAAGAAAGAAGAATTATATCGATTATTATACCCAGATGCCAAAAGCATTTAAATGCTCCAAAGTGAATCTTAATATTTCGCTGAAAACAATCCGGACAGGAATTTCACTGCGTATACTTGATATTCTTGCCAGTGGCGGATTTGTGATTTCAAACTTTCAGGAAGAGTTGGCAGAGTACTTCCGGCTGGGAGAAGAAATCATCACTTATGGAGATATAGAAGAGCTTTATTATCTGGTGAATTACTATTTGCAGCATGAGGAAGAACGAAAAGAGATTGCAGCCAGAGGTTTACAGCGGGTAAAAGAAGATTTTCGATTTGAAGAACGGATGAAAGTAATACTTGAGGATTTATAACATGAGAAAAATTTCTGTATGTATCATCACGAAAAATGAATCAGAAAAATTGAAAAAGTGCCTGAAACAACTGATGGGGTATGGCTTTGAAATTGTTGTAGTAGATACCGGTTCTACGGATGATACGGTTGTCATGGCGAAAAAATATGCAGATAAAGTATGTTATTTCAGTTGGTGCAATGATTTCTCCGCAGCACGGAATTATGCATTGACTCAGGCGTCCAATGACATTGTTATGATGATAGACAGTGATGAATATTTACAGGAAATAGATACAGGCGAGCTGGAAAATTTGTTAAAGCAGCATCCTTCTATGGTAGGGCGAATCAAAAGAATTAACCGCGTTTCCGTAGGAGAGCAGGAAACAGAATACATAGAACGGATTAACCGGATATTCTCCAGACAGCAATATGAATATTCGGGCAGTATCCACGAACAGGTTACAGCAAAAAATAAAGAAGAGTATGAAACCTACCTTGCTCCGGTTGTTATCTTGCATGATGGTTATGAAGGCACCGAAGAGGAGCGGAGGAAAAAAGCAGAACGTAATCTGAAGTTATTGTTAAAAGAGTTGGAGAACCATCCGTATGATACTTATTTCATGTATCAGATTGGAAAAAGCTATTATATGGCAGAGGATTATGAAGAAGCAATCCGGTATTTTGAAAAAGCATTGGGCTATGACTTGAATCCAAAGCTGGAATATGTAATTGACATGGTAGAAAGCTATGGATACGCACTTTTGAATACCGGGCGGGTTGAAACGGCATTGCAGTTTCAGGGGATTTATGAAGAGTTTGGAGACTGTGCGGATTTCAAGTTTCTGATGGGACTCATCTATATGAATAATGAGCGTTACGAAGAAGCAGTAGCGGAGTTCTTAAAGGCAACGGAGTATAAGAGCGCACGGATGACAGGAACAAATTCTTATCTGGCATATTACAATGCAGGTGTAATCCGGGAGTGCCTCGGAGACATCGGACAGGCATTGGAATATTATCGGAAATGTGGAGATTATGCAAAAGCACAGGCGAGAATCAGGGCATATGAGAAATAATATAAAAGAAAATATACTTGAATTAATACAGACTCTCTATGAAGCACACAGCAATGTGGAAACACTGATAAAGGAAAAAGATAATCAGAGTGTTTGTGCACTTTTAGAGGATTGCCAGAATGCAGCAATACATATCGGAGAAAGCATTGAGCAGTCAGAAGGTGAGAATTTTATCACGGTGAAATATTTAGAAGCGTATTGTGAATTGCTTTATACGACCTCTGTAAATATTTCAAATGGAATATATGAGAAGATAAAAGAAAACTTAAATGCACAGCTTCATGTCATAGAAGATAGTGTAAGGGATGATATAAAAGGCAAATGGGAAATTGTATTTCTGCCATATAAAGTGTCCATGTGGGATTCGTTGGAAAGTATATGGAAACGGGCTTTTGAAGATGATGATTTTGATACATATGTGGTGCCGATTCCTTATTATGACAGAAATCCGGACCGAACCTTTGGCGAATACCATTATGAGGGAAAACTGTTCCCTGCTGATGTACCGATAACACATTATGAGGATTATAATTTTGCGGAACGGATGCCGGATGCAATTTTTATACATAATCCGTATGACCTGGGCAATCTGGTTACAAGCGTGGAGCCGAAATTTTATTCTAATATATTAAAAAATTACACGAACTTATTGATATACATACCATATTTTTTATTTCCAAAAGAACCGCAGACGCACTTAATCGATACTTTTGCACTGGAAAATGTGGACAGTATCTTTGTACAAAATGAAGAAGTAAAAGAAGCATATGTGAATCAGGCGAAAATAGTCGGTAATGAAAAGGTGTTAGAAAAGGTATTTGCAGTAGGTTCACCAAAGATTGATAAAATCTGTGAAATATGCAAAGACGGAATTCCTGTTCCGGATATCTGGAAAGAAATGTCTGTAAATAAAAAGAAAGTATTTATGAATACCAATGTCAGCCTGATATTGAATAATAAAGATAAATTTATTGATAATTTAAGAAGAATATTTGACATATTTAAGCGTCGGGGAGATGTGTTTGTAATATGGAGAGAGCATCCTTTGACGGAGGCAACCTTAAAATCCATGAAGCCGGAAATCAGAGATGTCTATTATGAAATCAGGTCAGATTTTGTGAAGGATGGCTTGGGAGTAATCGATACGAATTCGGAAGCATATGAGGCAATTTATTTTTCGGACTGCTATTTTGGTTCAGGTGGTTCGCTGGCACCAATCTATGCAGTAACCGGAAAACCGATTTTAATAACGGCATATAAATATCCGGACAATATCAGCAGCCAGCAGGCTACGATAGAGATGCTGCTTAAGCAGACAGAGAGAAGTATGTTTTTCTCGGAACGATATGAAAATTTTCTGGATTTGTTTTTAGATAATATTGATTTGCTGACCAGCTATAAGGAGAAACGGTTTGAATTTCTTTCGAAGATAGTAGACAGCATTGACGGAACAACCGGAAATAAAATTATGTTACAAGTAAAAGATATGCTAAATAAAGAAAGGCGAGGATAGAATATGAGTGATACAAAAAACAAAGTAAAAGAGATTTTCAGAGAATATTTAAAGGAAAACTTCAAACAGAATGCGGAAAATTTAAAAATATATATCTATGGTCATGAACTGCAGATATGTGGTGGTATTTTAAATTTTGAGGATGAACTTGATATAACACTGATTCATCAGGATCTTAGATTTATCGGTTATGAGTACTCAGGACATAAATATGAACTGGCTGAAAGCGTAGTACCATTTCCAGATAATGCAGTAGTATTGGTTTCTTGCATATATCCATACCGGTTCGATAATATTACAAATAATTTAATGGAATTGGGTTTAAAGAGAGAGCAGATTATTCATATAAGACCATTGGCAGAGAAGCTGTTAAATGTTTCAGCAGATTATTTTTCACAGAATGGAATGGATAAGAAAGTAAAAACTTTGTTTGACAGCATTGGAAGAGATATTTCAAAAATAAGATATTTGGATATTGGTTCTAATACATGGCTTCTTTACAACAATTCATATATGTTTTATCGTGCTGGCTCAAATGGTGTGCTGGTAGAAGCAAATCCTGATTTTGTGGATGAGATTAAGAGGAACCGTCCGAGAGATAATGCGATTATGTGTGGCTGCTCTGATGTAAGAAGTGAGGAAGAATGGACTTATTATAAGACCAAGCATGCCGGATATAATACCTTTGTAAAGGAAGTGGCTGATACATATGAAGGCAGAGGGCTGGAAGTTCAGGAGATAAAGATTCCAATGAAGTACATTGGTGACATTCTGGAAGAGAATTTTAAGGACGGACATATTGATTTTATGTCGGTTGATGTGGAAGGCATGGGTGCGCGTATTGTGAATGCAATTGACTTTAACTGGTATGATATCGATGTAATCCTTTTGGAAATGGACTTCAATAAGGAAGAGTCAAGAAAACTTTATATGAAATTATATGAACTGGGATATACCTCAAGGTATAGAGGAATTGGAGCAGGAAAGGATTTCCTTTTCTTTAAAACAGATGTTTTTGATGCCGGTTTGTTAGAATAATATAAAGAGGAAGGGAAAATGATAGAGGGAATCAGTAAACAGACAATTGAAAATTTTAACAGAATGTCTGAAAATAGAAAGATTGTGCTGGTAGGACTGGTCAATGAGAATGTGAAAAAAGCAGTGTCTCTTTTTGACAACATTGAGTGTATTATTGATGGTGATGCAGAACGTTGTGGCTTGCGGTATGAAGGCTTGCCGATTTATTCATATGAACATCTTTATGCACTTAGTCCGGACACACATATAATTCTTGTAACTGCCCGCACCGGTGGTGTGTATTCCGTTACAAATGCAGTCAAAGAAGTTGATACTTTTAATATTTTTTATCTCAATGTTATTGCGGATAAGTTTTTTGGATTTTTTTCCAATGAACTTTATAATAACTATGATAAAATCAGAAAAATGGAAGCAGCACTGTATGATGACCGGTCGAAGAAAATATATCGGGAAGTGGTAAGACGCAGGATAATCGGTGCAACCGGAGAATATAATAAATTAAAAACAAGAATAGACCCGCAATACCTTTATCAGGATATGTATAAGAATGTAAGCGGGAATGAAATCATTGTTGATTGCGGCGGTTATATTGGAGATAGTGTGGAGAAATTTGTCTTGGCTTTTGGCAATAAAGTTAAAAAAATATATTCTTTTGAATGCTTTGAAGATAATATTTTAAAGATAAAGGAAATGGGACAGACTCTGAAAAAAGAAGGCTGGTCGGGAGAACTGGTTGTTGCGCCTTATGCAGTGTCCGATAAAACGGATAAAATTATTTTTAATGATATTGGAAATCCGGACAGCGGTTATTTACCGGACAGCCGTTTGACGGTGCAGTATAATGAAAAATTAGCACCGATTAAAACAATTGAAGTTGAAACAAGAACAATTGATGGTTTTATACCGGAGGATGAAAAAGTTACCCTGATAAAGATGGATATTGAAGGTGCAGAGTATGATGCATTAAAGGGTGCGGAGAAAACCATAAAGAAAGATAAACCAAGATTAGCTATATCCATATATCACAATCCGAGTGATTATTGGAGAATTTATGAATTAATCCATGAGTTTTCAAGTGAGTATAAATTTGCAGTAAGACACCATCAGAATAACCATTTAGATACTGTTTTATATGCATGGGTGGAGGATTAAAAATGTTAATGGTATTTATGTCACAGCCGGATTTCGCATGTAATTGTCATGCGTTATGGAAATATGTTAAACAGCACACAGACTTTGAAACAGCCTGGATTATAAAGAAACCGGCATATTATGAAATATTGAAAGAACGTGGAATAAGATGTGCTGTTTATGATACGGTAGAGGCTAATAAAATAATAGAGAAAGCAAATGTCCTCATTGCCAATTCGTATACATTTCTTAACATAAATAAAAGAGAAGACCAGTTGCTTGTGAATGTGTGGCATGGAAGTGGCGTAAAAGCCCATGATTATTATGACCATAATTTGAATCCACGTCATCTGATAAAACTGAAAAATTATTTTGGAAAAGTTGACCTTATGTGTGTGCACAGCCTGGATGACCGGTTTAAGCTTGCGGCAATGCTAAACTTTGACTTACGAAAAATTTATGTTACAGGGCAGCCCCGCCTGGACTGCGTGAAAAAGTCAGATGGAAAAGGGATATTAAAAAAAGTGTTGGGAGAAAAGATATCGCGATATGAACATCTCATCTTTTTTGCACCATCCTATCGTTCCAACATGAGCTGCCATGCCGGAAAGATTTTTTCTGACAACATTTTCCGACTGGATGATTTTGATAATCAGGCTTTGGATGAATTTTTAACCCGCAATCATGCGGCACTTATATATAAGCTTCATCCGATTGAGCAGACAGCATTCTTAGGCAGGAATTTTGTGATGTCGGAGCATTGTTACGAGCTGACGGATGAAATGTTATTTAAAAAAGATGTCAGATATGATGAATTATTAAACAGCTTTGATGTTATGGTAAGTGATTATTCCTCCATTGTATATGATTATCTTTTACTGAACCGGCCGGTGGTATATCTTCTTCCGGATTTTGAAGAGTATAAAAATTCAAAGGGATTTGTATTCCATAATATTTCTCTTTATATGCCGGGCGAGAAAGTATATGATTTTAAAAACCTTCTGCGTGCATTGGATGAGGCATTTGTAAATCCGGATAAGTATATTGATTTAAGAAATAATGTTCTTCTGAACAGATTTGATTATACCGATGATGGTTCAGCAGAACGCTGTTTTCAGCAGATTATGAGCTTTAAAAAGCTGAATGATGAGTATGTTCCTTATCAGAGTGATCCAAAGACCGTGCCGCCAACCGTTACGGAACAGATTGCAAAATATGTTGACAGTAGTAAGTATTATCTTATCGACAGCAGAAAAACATATGACGATAAAGAAAAGCTTCTGGATGAAATCAACAGCGCAGAAAAAGTATATTATATTACTTCGGAAATACCGCCGGAATTCAGAAGCGTGAGTGCAAAAAATTCATACCGGATTGTGGATATTGAATTATTCGAGGAAATGAAAAATAATCCGAAGGTGAATATTGCACATATTATGGGCGGTGTGGATTACGAAAAGTTCTGTGTGGAAAGCACAGCCACTGAGAATAAAAAGAAGAGAATCGGTTTTGCGGGAACGATTGATAACCGGATATATTTTTCGATGGTTCAGTGTATCTGCGAGGAGTTTTCCGATTGCGAGGTTATATTTGCAGGAACGATCATAGGAGATTATCCGGCATGGCTTGGTGGTTTTGACAATCTTACCTATATCGAAGCGGAATATGACAAATTACCTGAGATTATCAGCTCCTTTGATGTTGCAATTCTTCCAATCTTTGGAGGTCATAAGAAGACTGTTCCGGTAGAACTGTTCCAGTATCTTGCCTGCGGAAAGAATGTGGTAGCATCAGAGATAGAGAATTTACCGGAATGTGAAGCTATTTTCGCAAGTAAATCAACGTCAGAGGTAATCGATAACATAAGCCTCATATTGTCGGGTGATTTGCAGGAGAAGAACAGAGAGAGTGCAAAGGCGGTTGCATTGGAATATGACTGGGAGAAAGTTGCCAAAGATATGACAGAGGATAAATACAATTACAGCTTTGCGGAATAAGGATAAATGCAGATAAGTATTGTTTGAATATGTATATGGAGGGGAAAATGACAGATGTGATTATACTTGCCGGAGGAATCGGCAGCAGATTAAAGTCGGCGGTACCAAAACAGTTCATAGAGATAGATGGCTGTCCGATTATTGTACATACGATAAAAAATTTTCAGGACAATCCGAATATTGATCATATTATAATTGTCTGCCTGGAAAAATGGATTGAGTATACGAAAGAAATTGTAAAGAAATATCATCTTGATAAAGTGACGGATGTTGTTCCGGGAGGAGAAACAGGACATATCTCCACCAGAAACGGAGTCTATTTTTTGAAAAACAGATTGTCGGAGGATGACTATGTAATTATCCATGATGCGGCCAGACCAATTGTATATCAGGATATTATCGATGATTTGATTGAAAAAGCAAAAGCCAATGGAAATGCCTGCAGTGCTGTCTCCTGTTACGAAACGGTTGTCCTGACAGAAAACCGGACATCAGGCAAAGAACAGATAGACCGTAACCGAATCGTAAGAGTTCAGACACCGCAATGCTACAACTACGGACTGATAAAATCACTCTACGAAAAAGCAGACAAGGACAATCGGGAAGACTTTGTTTATGCCAATATTCTTGCGATGAACTATGGCGTAGAGATTTATTTTTCCAAAGGAACAAATAACAATATTAAAATTACAACCAAGGATGATATCGCATTGTTCCGTGCACTGCTTTATTATATCAACAATGCCGAAGGTGAGGAGAATTAAATGGTATTAAGTTTACTGGAAGAACAGGAGTATAAAAGATACATAGAGGCATTTGATTTTTCAAAATATATGAAAGATAAAACCTTTCTGATAACCGGAAGCAACGGAATGACTGGACAGGCTATGGTAAAGTGGATTTTATACCTGAATAGCAGATATCAGATGAATGCAAAAATATTTGCATCCACCCGTAATCCAAAACACATTCCGGATTACATGGATGGCTCTGAAAATGTAGTGATGTGTGAGTTTGGAAAAGAGGAAGAAGCCATTGGAGAAGAGAAGGTAGATTATATCATTCATGCGGCTTCCCCGACAGAAAGAGATTTTTTTCTAAAATACCCGGTTGAGACCTATAAGGTTATTGTGGATGGAACAGCACATATGCTGGAACTGTGTGAGAAGAAGAAAGCGTCCTTTATACTGCTTTCGTCAGTAGAAGTGTATGGTGCATACAACAGTAAGGAAGCAATTGATGAAAAAAAGGTCGGAGCGGTTGACAGCCTGAATATTCGAAGTGGTTATCCTCTGGGGAAAAAAGGAGCAGAATTTTTAACCTATTCTTATTGCAAAGAATATGGCTGCAATGCGAAAATTGTCAGAATTTCTGCAATTCAGGGACTTTACCAGCCATACAATGAACTGCGCATCTATAATGAAATAACAAGATGCATCATGGAAAATAAAAATCTGATTATGAAGTCTGATGGAAAAAGCAAGAAGAGTATTATTTATACCTTGGATGCGGTTTCCGGAATTTTTAAAATCTTGTTTGAAGGTGAAAAGGGAGAGGTCTATAATCTAACCAACCCGGATACCTTTTTAACAGTAAATGAATTTGCGGAAAAGATATTTGAAAAATTTAATGACAAAGTGCATATAGAATTTGACATAGGCTCAGAGAGTGAAACAGGATATCTGCCGCATTTGGAAATTCTTCAGGATACAGAGAAAATATTAAAACTGGGATGGAAACCGATTACAGACTTGTACAGGATTTATGAAATCGACCTGAAGAGATGGAATTTTTCCTGGGGAGAAAAGTAAAGAAAGGATTTGCCTGTGTATATTGAAAAGATAAATACTCCGGAAGATATAAAAAAATATAACATAAATGAATTAGAAGTATTGGCACAAGAATTAAGAGAAGCAATCATAAATAAGGTGAGTGATTGCGGCGGACATCTTGCTTCCAACCTTGGCATTGTAGAGCTGACTATAGCCCTTCATTATGTTTTTGATGCACCAAAGGATAAGTTTGTGTTTGATGTTTCCCATCAGACCTACTGCCATAAAATGCTTACCGGAAGAAAAGCCGCTTTTATTAAAAAAGAAAATTATAAAGATGTCACAGGATTCAGTAATCCAAAAGAAAGCGAGTATGATTTATTTGCCCTTGGACATACTTCTACTTCCGTTAGTCTTGCGTGTGGACTGGCAAAAGCAAGAGATTTAAAACACGATTCGGAAAATGTGATTGCCGTTATAGGAGATGCTTCATTGGATGGCGGAGAAGCATTTGAAGCACTTAATTGTGCAGCGGAAATCAACAGTAACCTGATTGTGGTAATTAATGATAATGAAATGTCTATTCCGGAAAACCACGGAGCGTTGGGACGGCACTTAAAACAGTTGAAAGAATCCGCTGGAAAGCAGAAAGATAATTTCTTTAAAGCCTTGGGATTTGAATATCATCTGATTGAAAACGGAAATGACCTGGAATCCGTTATAAAAGAATTGGAAAGCGTAAAAGACACCAAAGTTCCTGTGGTTGTCCACGTTTGCACCCAAAAGGGAAAAGGCTATAAGCCGGCGGAAGAAAATAGTGAAAACTGGCATTGGGCAAGACCTTTTGACAAAGAGACCGGAAAAAATAAGAATGCCGGAATAGGCGAAAACTATGGAAATATTGTCGGAGAACATTTACTGAACAGAATCCAAAACGATCCGGAAGTTGCAGTAATAGCAGCATCCACTCCCATATGTATTGGCTTTGATAAAACAAGAAGAGAACTTGCGGGAAAACAATATATCGATGTAGGAATTGCAGAGCAGAATGCGGTTACAATGGCGGTGGGAATGGCAAAAAGAGGCTGTAAACCGGTATTTGCAACGAATGGTACTTTTATCCAAAGAGCATATGACCAGATTGAACAGGAAATGTGTATCAATCAGATACCGGCAACGATGATTGTAACCCATGCGTCTGTTTTCGGACACCACAATGACACACATATTGGAATTTTGGATATTCCATTACTTGCCAATATTCCGAATTTAACTTATTTGGCACCTGTGAATAAGGAAGAATATCTTGCTATGCTGGATTGGAGCATCGACCAGAAGGAGAAGCCGGTAGCCATAAGAGTGCCATGGACCGGAGTTAAGCACAGCGATTATGATGTGGCAGAAGAGTATGATAAAGTGTCCTATATGGTTATGCAAAAAGGGCAGGATGTATGTATCCTTGCACTTGGCGGATTTTATGAGCTGGGTGTTAAGACGGCGGCATTGATAAAAGAAACAAAGAATATACAGCCGACAATTATAAATCCAAGATTTATTACAGGCCTGGATGAGAACAGACTTGACTGGGTACTTGAGAATCACAAGATTGTTGTAACCATAGAAGATGGAATACTAAGCGGTGGTTTCGGTTCAAAAATTGCGCAGTATTATTCGGACAAAGATATTAAGGTTTATAATTTTGGATTTTCCATGGATATACCAAGGACATATGAGCCGGCTGAACTCATGGCTGAAAATTCGTTGACGGAAGAAAAAATCGTTGAAAAAATATTTCACCGGTAGACTCATTGGAAGGCATATCATAAAATGCAGCTCCTGTGTAACGCAGGAGCTGTTTATTATCACTTCTGATTATTTAATTGATTTACTTCATCTATCGAAAGATGACAAAGTTCTGCGATTTCCTTTGCATCAAACTTTCCTGTTTTTAAAAGACGAAGGGCAGTATCGGTAGAAGCTTGCTTTAATCCCTGTTCAACACCGGCGTCAAATTCGGCTTTTCTCAGTTTTTTCTCTTCTTCAACTTTATCATATTCAAAAATACTCATAGCAATTACCTCCGCCTGATTCTTCCTAAGAAAATCTGCCAGAATATTTTCCTGAATGCATTCGGTGACAGCCTTTTGTACGGCATCATCCCAAGGCATCTGTTCTGCAAGGAAACGAACCTTTGCAACATAGAAAGTGCCATATAGATTGTATAATATATGCTTTTTCACATTTTAACATAGCAAAAAGATTTGGACAAGAAGAAAAAATGTTATATACTAATTGTAAATAAAAAGGCAATGAAAATAAAAGGAGCCACCCTATGAATATTTTGGTTTATCGCTGGAATTCCTACAACTACATAGACATCATTGCAACATTCCAATCCATGGGACATCAGGTGGATGTAATTGAGCAGGAACTGGAAAGCTATGATGAGGATGAATCGTTTGCAGCACGTTTGCATGGCATCTTGCAGCAGAAAAACTATGACTTTGTCTTTACGGTGAATTATTTTGCAGTGATTTCCGGAGTATGCCAGCAGATGGGGATAAAGTATGTATCCTGGAGCTGTGACAGCCCGCTGCTTAGCATGTATCACAAGAATGTATTCTTGGACTGCAATTATTTCTTTCTCTTTGATAAGACCAATTATCTGGAATTCAAGGGAATGGGCGTAAAACATATCTGGCATCTGCCGCTGGCAGTGGATACGGACCGGCTGGATGAGCTATTTGCACAGGATACTATGGATAAAATGCAGTTGGCAGAAACAGATAGTGGGAATGCCTCAAAACATTCGGTGCGGGATTTTGCAGGCGGGATTTCTTTTGTAGGAAATTTATATGAGAAGAACAGCTATGATGAACTGGAAACAAGGTTTCCGGAATATTTGCGGGGTTATTTTGATGCTGTCATGGAGGCACAGCTTAATATCAGCGGCGGCAATATAATCGAACCGATGTTGACTGCGGATATCTTAGAGCGTGTATCGGAATATTTTGAACTGAAGAAATCGAAGGATTCTTTTTCTGATCTGGGGCTGGTATTTGCAACAACGGTGCTTGGATTTAAAACTGCTTCTTTGCAGCGGCAGCGTGCATTGCTGGCACTGGTGGCTAAATTCCCGGTAAACCTTTATACAAATACAGGCGGAGATACTTTGCTTCGGGTAAAGAATTGCGGCTCAGTAGATTATTGGTCGGAGATGCCGAAGGTATTCCGCTATTCGAAAATCAATCTTAATTTTACGATTCCGAATATCAAGAGCGGGCTATCTCTACGGATTTTTGATGTACTTGGTGCAGGTGGATTCCTACTGACCAATTATCAGGCAGAATTACCGGATTATTTTGAAATTGGAAAAGATTTGGCTTGCTTTGAATCCGAAGCAGAACTGGTAGAAAAGTGCAGCTACTATCTTACCCATGAGGAAGAACGGCAGCAGATAGCAAAGAACGGTTATGAGAAAGTGAAGAACTGCTGCAGCTATCGGAAACGTCTGAAGTTTATATTGGAAAAGATTGGGGAGGAGTAGAAGATAGTGGATTTATAAAAAAATTAGAGACGCTTTACAGTGTTTTTAGAAACTTGTATTGTATATGCTTCGACGGTTATGTTACAATAGCTACGAAGCATATTTTTTCATAATTTTGGCAATATGCAAAAAGAAATCCGTATAATGCCTCATTTCATAGAATCAATGAACACATCTTATATTTCTTGAAAAATTCATGCTTTAAACTCACAGAAAAAGCAGGATTTTTTTAGAAAACTCCTGTGAAAAATTGCATAGGAGGAAGAATGAAATGCCCGCATTATCAATGTTTTATGGAATTATTGTACGCATGCAGAGTGAAAAAGGTGGAAAACATAGTAAACCACATATTCATGCGTTGTATGGAGAAGAGGAAATTGTAGTTTCGCTGAATGGAGAAGTATTGGAAGGCAAGTTCCCTAATCGGCAGTTAAAAATGCTATTGGCATGGATGACAATCCATGAAGATGAATTATATGCCAATTGGAAAATGCTAAGTGAGGGAGAAGGCTATTTCCGGATAGCTCCATTAAAATAATGGAACAGAACAAGGAGGATATGAAGATGCTTAGACCAACGGCTACAAGCGTTCGGGCGGAAGAAGGTTATATTCTTGATGTTGAATTTGATAATGGAGAAAGAAAGCGGTTTGATGTTAAACCATATATAAAAGGCTCGTGGTATGGAAAATTGGAGAACCCGGATTACTTTAGAAGGGTAAGAACAGATGGATATACTGTTGTATGGCCGGAAGGTCAGGATATCTGTCCGGATGAATTGTATACACAAAGCACCAGCTTCGCAAAATAGAGAACATAACCTGCCACCGGCAGCAAAAAAATAAGACCTGATTTTTCCCACATGTAAAAGTCAGGTCTTATAAATATTTATCCAGCATCAAACCAGAGTACATAGACGTAATATAAGGTGTGGCAAAATTCTTGCCCGGGTTCTTGTAAGCAACAATTACTTTGTCCACGTACTGCATCGGATTTAAGGAAGCCTGGTTGGCTTTTGCACTTAAGGCATTCTTAAAGCGGTTTAATACATGGAAACTCTCGGCGGCATCATCCGATTCGACAGCGTCCGCCAGTAAATCCCGGTCAACGGAAATAGTAGAATCAGAATTTATAATAAGTCCGATGGCTTCAAAATCATTTTTAAAATGCTGTGCAACACCACTCATATCAGAAAGCAGCTTCTGGCTGGTCGGCTGCGACTCGCGGTATTCATTAGCGGTATCCACCATGGAATTATAGGAATCCACCAGTTCCTGAATATTATCGGCAACGGCATCCACATTTGCTTTAAAACCAAGGGTAGCAGGTCTGCCTTCCGGGCTGACTGCTTTCAGGTGTACTTCAAAAGTATTGTTGATGGTAAATGTATTGGAATAGGAACTGTGTTCCGTACCGTTTAACAGAAAAACGGAATTGGAAGCTACATCCGTAACCTTGTTAATACCAAGCTTATCCATTGCCTGTATGGATTCGTTGGAAGTTCCCGGCAGAATCTGGAACAGAAAATCTTCGTCATCCTTAAGACCGGTCTGTCTGGAAGTTAAGACCAGGGCACTGTGGCCGGAGTCGTCTTCTTTAACATCTGCGTGAATGCCAATGCTGGCAGTATTGAAAAGCTTTGCCAGCTTATCCTGGACACTCCGGTTGGTATCATCCGGATTTACATTGAACTGGAACTCATAGGAAGCACTGCTGGTATTCAGATCAAAGGAATAACTGCCTGGTTTAAAAGCAAGCTGGTCATCCTTTAAGTAATTACCGTAGTTTAACTGCGGAGAAGCAAGCTTCTTGATTTCCATCTGAAAGCTGTTGGTATTCTCGTCGGAATCTCCGTTTCCAACATAATCTGCATCAACGATATCATTCTGGTCAGAGACGGCAATTTTTTTCTGAAAAGCCTCTGCAAGACTGTCACCGGTGGATAAAGAAGCAATGACATTTTTTAAATCACGGGCATGCTCTTTGATATCGATAGCAAACTTCTGTGCATCAGCAGAATCTTTTATTTTGTAAAGAGGGGATTCTTTATTGATTTTTACAATATTATTGTAAACAGAGCGCAACTCACTCTTCTTGTGGGAATCATACCGGGAAACGGTAGACTTGCCATAAGTTGTAAGATAATAGTTATACATATTATCAAGAATAGCAGATGCCATAAATAACCCCCTCCTTTCTTCCATGAATTGTGCATCTTCTTGATGCCGGGGTATAGTAAAATCCATTTATACATATCTAATATAGCATAAAAATAAGAAAAAGTCATCTACAAGATATACAAAAAATGTTGCAAAAACGCTAGATTTTGTGGTAATATATGTACTGGATTACAAGTTTACAGAGAATGTGAAAAAAGAGTTGACGCTCCATGTGGTTTGTGCTATCATAGACTAGCTTGGAAGTAAGTCTTTTTTTTATGCCTAAAAATAGGCATAGAAAACACAAAGAAAGTAATGGAGGTGGAAGTTGTGCGCACAAAGATTACATTAGCATGCACAGAATGCAAGCAGCGTAATTACAACATGACAAAAGACAAGAAAGCTCATCCAGACAGAATGGAGACAAAGAAGTATTGTAGATTCTGCAAGACTCATACATTACACAAAGAAACAAAATAATTTGTGAATGCGTGAAAATGAGCAAAAAGAAAAGGAAGTGACAAAATGGGAGAAACCGAAAACAAGAACACAGCAGTAAAAGAGAGCTGGTTCGCCGGTCTTAAGGCTGAATTCAAAAAAATCATTTGGCCTACAAAAGAATCACTTGCCCGTCAGACAACAGCAGTTGTTATTGTGTCAGTTGTACTTGGTCTGATAATTACACTTCTGGATACAATCATCCAGTACGGTGTGAATTTTCTAGTGAATTTATAATGGAGGCATAGGTGATTATGGCAGAGGCACACTGGTATGTAGTTCATACCTATTCAGGTTATGAGAATAAGGTCAAAGCGAACATCGATAAGGCAATCGAGAACCGGCATTTAGAAGAGCAGATACTCGAAGTCAGAGTACCGATGCAGGATGTTGTCGAGCTTAAGAACGGTGCGAAAAAGCAGGTTCAGAAGAAAATGTTCCCGGGATATGTGCTTATCAATATGGTCATGAATGATGATACCTGGTATGTGGTAAGAAATACCAGAGGCGTAACCGGATTTGTTGGACCGGGATCTAAGCCGGTACCACTCACTGACGCTGAAATGAGACCACTGGGAATTAAGTCAGACAACATTGTCGTAGATTTCGATGAAGGCGATACCGTCGTTGTAATCGGTGGTGTGTGGAAGGACACCATCGGTGTTATCCAGCGTATGGATCACGGAAAACAGATTTGTACGATTAATGTGGATTTATTTGGCCGGGAGACTCCGGTCGAGATTAGTTTTTCAGATGTAAAGAAGATGAATTAAAGGAGGCAACCTCAAATGGCAAAGAAAGTAGAAGGATATATCAAATTGCAGATTCCTGCCGGCAAAGCAACTCCGGCACCACCTGTTGGACCTGCTTTAGGTCAGCATGGTGTGAATATTGTGGAATTCACAAAACAGTTTAATGCAAAAACAGCAGATATGGGAGATACAATCGTTCCTGTAGTTATCACTGTTTACGCAGACAGAAGCTTCAGCTTCATTACAAAAACTCCTCCAGCAGCAGTACTGCTGAAAAAGGCCTGCAACTTAAAGAGTGCATCTGCAACTCCGAACAAGACAAAAGTTGCAAAGATTTCTAAAGCTAAGCTTCAGGAAATCGCTGAGCTGAAAATGCCAGACTTAAATGCTGCATCTGTTGAAGCTGCAATGAGCATGATCGCAGGAACAGCAAGAAGTATGGGAATCGAAGTAGAGGACTAAATGGAAACGTGGGAGGGTACCACTCCCGATAATACCACAGGAGGTTATTTAGAATGAAAAGAGGAAAGAAATATTTAGAAGCTGCAAAATCAATTGATAGAGCAACTTTATATGATCCGGCAGAAGCAATCGGACTTGCAAAGAAAGCAGCCGTTGCAAAATTTGATGAGACTATCGAAGTTCACATTCGTACCGGATGTGACGGACGTCACGCAGATCAGCAGATCCGTGGTGCAGTTGTATTACCACACGGAACTGGTAAAGCTGTAAAAGTATTAGTATTCGCAAAGGGAACCAAATTAGACGAGGCTCAGGCAGCAGGTGCTGATTTCGTTGGTGGAGAGGAATTGATTCCGAAGATCCAGAACGAAGGATGGCTTGACTTCGACGTTGTTGTTGCAACTCCTGATATGATGGGTGTTGTTGGACGTCTTGGTCGTGTACTTGGACCGAAGGGCTTAATGCCAAACCCAAAAGCTGGAACTGTTACTATGGACGTTACCAAGGCAGTAAACGATATCAAAGCCGGAAAAATCGAGTATAGATTAGACAAAGCAAATATTATCCATGTGCCAATTGGAAAAGCATCCTTTAGTGAAGAACAATTAGCGGACAACTTCCAGACTCTTATTGATGCCGTAAACAAAGCAAAACCGGCTACATTAAAAGGTCAGTACATGAAGAGCGTTTCTGTAGCTCCTACCATGGGACCGGGTGTAAAAATCAACCCACTGAAGCTTGTTTAGTTTTTGTTATTGACATCCAAGATATTAATTGCTATAATAGCAAAGCATATTGCCGAAGACAGTAGGTGCCGTAAGGCGTAACCGTAGAGAACCTACCGAGGAAATGCAGATACTTATGTATTTGTAAATGAGATTTCAAATCCTCTCTGTCTTCCACAGAGAGGATTTTTTAAGGTAATGTACCTGTCTTTCGCAAGATGAAAAATAAAGAAGGAGGTGCACGATTCGTGGCAAAAGTAGAACTTAAACAGCCTATCGTACAGGAAATTTCTGAGCAGATTAAAGATGCACAGTCAGTAGTAGTCGTTGACTACCGTGGACTTACCGTTGCAGAAGATACTCAGCTGCGTAAGCAGTTAAGAGAAGCTGGTGTTGCTTATAAAGTATATAAGAATACATTAGTTAATTTTGCAATCAAAGGAACTGATTTCGAAAGCCTTTCCGACGTATTGGAAGGACCAAACGCATTCGCAATTTCAACAACAGATGCAACAGCACCTGCAAGAGTAATTGCTAAATTTGCAAAGACAGCTCCTGCACTTGAGATTAAAGCCGGCGTAGTAGAAGGAACCTTCTATGATGCAGATGGAATGAAAGCAATCGCTACAATCCCATCCAGAGAAGAATTACTTTCCAAATTCCTTGGAAGTATTCAGTCTCCTATTGCAAACTTCGCTCGTGTTATTAATCAGATCGCTGAAAAAGGCGGCGCAGCAGACGTAGAAGTTAAGGCAGAAGAGGCAGCACCTGCAGAAGAAGCTCCAGTAGAAGCTCCTGCAGAGGAAGCTCCAGCAGCAGAATAATCTGCAAACCAATCAATTTATTGAAAACAAAACCAAAAACGGAGGTAAATTAAAATGGCTAAATTAACAACAGCTGAGATGATTGACGCTATCAAAGAGTTAAGCGTATTAGAGTTAAATGAATTAGTAAAAGCTTGTGAAGAAGAGTTCGGTGTATCCGCAGCAGCAGGCGTTGTAGTTGCAGCAGCAGGTGGAGACGCAGCAGCAGCAGAAGAGAAGACTGAGTTTGACGTAGAGTTAACAGAAGTTGGACCAAACAAAGTTAAGGTTATCAAAGTAGTTCGTGAAGCTACTGGCTTAGGCTTAAAAGAAGCTAAAGACTTAGTAGATGGCGCTCCTAAGATCGTTAAAGAGCAGGCTGACAAAGCTACAGCTGATGACATCAAAGCTAAATTAGAAGCTGAAGGTGCTAAAGTAACATTAAAATAATTTTTGATTCACAACTGAATTAGAAATGATAGGAATCGGATTCATAGAAATATGGATCCGATTTTCTTGTAGTTTATAGGACTTTAGACCTATTGACGTAAAAAGAAAATATGTAATAATAGTAGCGTAACTTGAAAACAATATAAGAATAGGAGATTAGTTATGAACACAGGACTTAAGGTATGGCTCTGGATTGTATTTGTAATCAATATCATTTCCGGAGTAATGATGATTCCGTTAATGCTCATTCAGCCACTGCTGATTGTCAGCCTCATTGCAGAAGTGCTTATTATCGTAGGTGCCGGCCTGATTTTGTTTGCACAGAAGAAGGTTGGATTCTATCTGATGATTGCATGTGCAGCAATCGGTCTGGTAATCAACATCTTTGGCGGGGTTGGAGTGGTAAAAAGTATCATCAGCGCAGTATTGTGCCCACTAATTACATATTTATTTATGCAGAAAGACTGGGACAGCTTCCGGTAGAATGAGACATCAACAAGAAGAACCTTCTGGCAGAAATGCTGGAAGGTTCTTTGCTTTTTTATAGAAAAATATTTTTATAAAAGTGATAGATTTAAGACATCAGATTCGTAATAATAAGTGTAGCTGCAAAAATGCAAACCATGGTGCATGAAGCAAAAGGCAGGATAACAATGAAGATAACAGAGAAGAATTATATTCAGCAATTACAATTGCATAATGAAGAAGCATTGATTTATGTCATAGATATGTATGGTGGATTGCTTAAGGCAGTCATCCGGAAACACTTATTTACCATGCCACAGAAACAGGAAGAATGCATGAACGATGTGCTGCTTTCCATCTGGGAACACGCAGCATCCTTTGATGATAAGAAGAATAGCTTCAAGAACTGGGCGGCAGCCATTGCCCGGTACGAAGCCATCGACTATCTTAGAAAATATAAGCGGGACTTGGAACAGCTTTGTATGGATGATGTGACAGCGGCGGAAAATGACAGGATGTTAGAACAACTGATAGAAGGGGAATTAAGCCATGAAGTAGAACAATTGCTTTTGTGTCTGAAACCTCTTGACCGGAAAATATTTATGAAATTATTTGTAGAGGAAGAATCTGTAGAGCAGATAAGCGAAGATACCGGACTTCCGAGAGATGTCATTTACAACCGGGTATCCAGAGGAAAGCGGAAAATGAGAAACATGTATTTGAAACAGAAGGAGGCATGAAGAGATGAAAGACGATAAAATCTATGAAATGTTAAATGATGCGGAAATTGATTTGAATGAATATGAAGTAGAAGAGTTATCCTCCGAAGAAAAGGAACGGTATAAAACGAGAATCCGGATGGAGGTAAAACGTATGAATAGGGAAACAAGGAATAAGAAAAATAAAAATATAAGAAAAATTGCGGCAGGAATGGCAGCAGCCTGTGCGGTTGCAGTAGGAGTAGCAGGATTTTCTAATTCTGCACTGGCAGACAGCATCTACAGCAACACAATCGGAAAACTGATTGGCGCAACACAGGGAGATAAAGATGAAAAGGAACTTTCGGATATCTATTCTACCATTGGAAAAGAGTCCACGGAATTGGTTTCGGATAATCAGTGTGTGCTGGAAACAGACCAGAGTGGAGTAAAGATAAGCGTTTCGGATGTGTATTGCGATGGTTACCTGCTTTACTACACAACCACCCTTAGCACAGACAATGAAAAACTGAATGAATCAGACTGGATAATGGGACCGCAGCGTGACAAGGTGATGGAAAATGTTTCTATCAATGAAACCCTGATTCAGTCGGCAATCGGGCAGCCTTTTGAAAAGGCAGAGGACGGAAGCTATGTGAAGATGGAACAAATTGATTTATCAACATTGACTGATGAAAATGATAATCCGATTGATATTTCGGACTTGAAAGATTTTACCGTAACCTGGAGCATAGACACCTTGGAAGGCTATCTTTCCGATGCATGGGATGAAAATGGAGAATATCAGACCACCACAAAAGTGAGCGGAGACTGGCAGCTCTCCTTCCCGGTGCATGTGGATACTTCCAAGAATGAGACTATCGCAGTAAATAAAGAAGATAATGGTGTTGCAGTAAGTCAGGTGATCAAAACCGGTGCCGTCTTGATCGTTGACATGCAGCTCCCGGATATTACCGGCGCACCGTACAATGACCCATATAATGATCCGGATATATTTATTACCGACGAAGCAGGTAATGCAATGTGGTGGTTAGACGGCCGGTTTACCCCAAATGAGGATGGAAGCCAGAGTGAACGGATTATGCTGCTTTATAATGGAGAGAGTACAATCCATATATCCGTAACCAACAAAAATGGTGCAGGTGAAAGTATTGCAGAACTGGATGTGGACTTAAAATAAAACCGGAATCAATAAAATAGATAATGAAATATGTAATAGAATAGAAAAATAAAGAAAAAAGGGTAAAGAAAAAAGCAGCTATGGGATGCAAAGAAAAAAGCATTTCATGGCTGCTTTTTCTGATGTTAGGCAGCTATAAAAAACGCAGATGGCAGGCTGCATCACTGCGAGGATGAAAATTATTCCCCAATATTGAAAAATATATGCATATTGTGCGAAAATAATGCTTGACTTTAGAAAACTACTTGTGGTATCATATACGTTGCACTATTGTGGTGAGGTGGCTTTACTATATCCTTTTTTAGGAAATGAAGCCCAAAGAATATAATTTGCTGAAATTTAGTGGATTGAGAATAAAAAACGAGAGGTGAAACGTCAATGGAGAAAAACAGAATACGTCCGGTGAAGGCTGGAAAAGGCATACGTATGAGTTACTCAAGACAAAAAGAGGTATTGGAAATGCCAAACCTGATTGAGGTCCAGAAGGATTCCTATCAGTGGTTCTTAGACGAGGGCCTGAAAGAAGTGTTTGCAGATATCTCTCCGATTGAGGATTATAGCGGACATCTTAGCTTGGAATTTGTGGATTTCACATTATGTGAGGATGATGTGAAGTATACAATTCCGGAGTGTAAACAGAGGGACGCAACTTATGCAGCTCCTTTGAAGGTAAAAGTCAGACTGTATAACAAAGAAACAGATGAAATTAATGAACATGAGATTTTTATGGGCGATTTACCTCTCATGACAGAGACCGGAACCTTCGTTATCAATGGAGCAGAGCGTGTTATTGTAAGCCAGTTGGTTCGTTCCCCTGGTATTTACTATGGCATTGCGCATGATAAAGTAGGTAAGGAACTCTATTCCTGTACCGTAATCCCGAACCGTGGAGCATGGTTAGAGTATGAAACGGACTCTAATGATATTTTCTATGTACGTGTTGACCGTACCAGAAAAGTGCCAATCACAGTATTACTGCGTGCATTAGGACTGGGAACCAACCAGGAAATTATAGATTTATTTGGCGAAGAGCCAAAGATTTTAGCATCTTTTGGAAAAGACGTTGCTACAAGCTACGAGGAAGGTCTTCTGGAATTATATAAGAAGATCCGTCCGGGCGAGCCTCTTTCTGTTGACAGTGCAGAGAGCCTGATTACCGCAATGTTCTTCGACCCAAGACGTTATGACCTGGCAAAAGTAGGCCGTTATAAATTTAACAAGAAGCTGGCATTTAAGAACCGTTTGCGCGGAAAAGTGCTGGCTGAAGATGTTGTTCTTGAGACTACCGGAGAGGTAATCGAAAAAGGAACAGAGCTGACCAGAGAGCTTGCAGAAGAGATTCAGAACGCAGCTGTTCCGGCAGTATATATTGCTACAGAAGAAAGAAATGAAAAAGTTCTTTCTAATATGATGGTAGACCTCACTACCTATGTTGATGTAGTACCGAAGGAAGTTGGTATTACTGAGCTGGTATATTATCCGGCATTAAAGAAAATCCTGGATGAAAATGAATCCTTGGAAGATATCAAGGAAGCAATTCGTAAAAACGTATCTGAACTGGTTCCGAAGCATATCACCAAGGAAGATATTTTCGCATCCATTAACTACAATATGCACTTGGAGTGGGGCATTGGAAATGATGACGATATTGACCACTTAGGCAACCGTCGTATCCGTGCCGTAGGTGAGTTATTACAGAACCAGTACAGAATCGGACTTTCCAGAATGGAACGTGTGGTTCGTGAGCGTATGACCACCCAGGATCAGGAAGGAATTTCTCCACAGAGCCTGATTAATATCAAACCGGTAACCGCAGCAGTGAAAGAGTTCTTCGGATCTTCCCAGCTGTCGCAGTTCATGGATCAGAACAACCCGCTGGGTGAGCTGACACATAAGAGACGTTTATCCGCATTAGGACCAGGTGGTTTGTCCAGAGACCGTGCCGGATTCGAGGTTCGAGACGTACACTACTCCCATTACGGAAGAATGTGCCCTATTGAGACTCCTGAAGGACCGAACATCGGACTTATCAACTCACTGGCATGTTATGCAAGAATTAACGAATATGGTTTCATTGAGGCACCATATCGTAAGATTGATAAAACAGATCCTAAGAATCCGCGTGTTACAGAAGATGTTGTATACATGACCGCAGATGAAGAGGATAATTACCATGTAGCACAGGCGAATGAAAAACTGGATGAAGAAGGACATTTCGTAAGAAATTCCGTTTCCGGCCGTTACTTAGACGAGACACAGGAATATGACAAGCAGATGTTTGATTATATGGACGTATCTCCTAAGATGGTATTCTCTGTTGCTACCGCATTGATTCCGTTCTTGCAGAACGATGATGCGAACCGTGCGCTGATGGGATCTAACATGCAGCGTCAGGCAGTACCTCTTCTTACCACAGAAGCTCCTGTAGTAGGAACCGGTATGGAAACCAAGACTGCAGTAGACTCCGGTGTATGTGTAGTTGCAAAGAAATCCGGTACTATTGAGAAATCTGAGTCAAACCAGATTACCGTGAAGAATGATGATGGAACAAGAGACGTATACAAACTGACCAAGTTCTCACGAAGCAACCAGTCCAACTGCTACAACCAGAGACCAATCGTGTTCAAAGGTGATCATGTAGAAGCTGGCGAAGTAATTGCTGACGGACCATCTACCTCTAATGGTGAGCTTGCTCTTGGAAAGAACCCGTTAATCGGATTCATGACATGGGAAGGTTACAACTACGAGGACGCTGTTCTTCTGAGTGAAAGATTAGTACAGGATGATGTTTATACATCTGTTCATATTGAAGAGTACGAAGCAGAAGCCCGTGATACTAAATTAGGACCGGAAGAAATTACAAGAGACGTTCCAGGTGTCGGCGATGATGCATTGAAAGACCTTGACGAAAGAGGAATCATCCGTATCGGTGCAGAAGTTCGTGCCGGTGATATTCTGGTAGGTAAGGTTACTCCAAAGGGAGAGACAGAGCTTACCGCAGAAGAGAGACTGTTACGTGCCATCTTCGGTGAGAAAGCAAGAGAAGTAAGAGATACTTCCTTGAAAGTACCACATGGTGAATATGGTATCATTGTAGAGGCGAAAGTATTTACAAGAGAAAATGGTGACGAATTATCCCCTGGTGTAAATCAGGCAGTTCGTATTTACATTGCACAGAAGAGAAAAATCTCCGTTGGAGATAAGATGGCTGGACGTCATGGTAACAAGGGTGTTGTTTCCCGTGTACTTCCGGTAGAAGATATGCCATTCCTGCCGAACGGCCGTCCACTGGATATTGTATTGAACCCATTGGGTGTACCTTCCCGTATGAATATCGGTCAGGTCCTGGAGATTCACTTAAGTCTTGCAGCGAAAGCACTTGGATTTAACATTGAGACTCCTGTATTTGACGGCGCACGAGAGATTGATATTCAGGATACCCTGGAACTGGCAAATGATTATGTCAACTCCACCTGGGAAGAATTTGAAGCAAAATATAAAGATACATTGCGTGAAGATGTAATGCAGTATCTTTCCGATAACAGAGACCACAGAGAATTATGGAAGGGCGTTCCGATTTCCCGTGACGGAAAAGTTCAGCTTCGTGACGGACGTACCGGAGAAGAATTTGACTCACCGGTTACCATTGGCCACATGCATTACCTGAAACTGCATCATCTGGTAGATGATAAGATTCATGCACGTTCTACCGGTCCTTACTCCTTAGTAACGCAGCAGCCTCTGGGTGGTAAAGCTCAGTTTGGTGGACAGCGTTTCGGAGAGATGGAGGTTTGGGCACTGGAAGCTTATGGTGCATCTTACACATTACAGGAGATTCTGACTGTGAAGTCCGACGACGTGGTTGGCCGTGTGAAGACATACGAAGCAATCATTAAGGGTGACAATATCCCTGAACCGGGAATCCCAGAATCCTTCAAGGTACTTCTCAAAGAACTTCAGTCCCTTGGTCTTGATGTCAGAGTATTAGACGAAGACCGTAACGAAGTTGAACTGATGGAGACCAGCGAATATGGTAACACAGATTTGAATTCCATTATCTCAGGCGATAAAGATTTCGCGTTTGAAGACAGTGAGTCCTTCGGAAAGATGGGCTTTACCAAACAGGAATTTGATTCTGAGAGTGGAGAACTCAACAACGTAGAAGAAGAGGAAGAGGATGATGACGCAGGCTTCGATTTTGACGATGCTGCCGATGAAGTTCTTGACGAAGAATAAATAGGAAGGGAGTGTCATTAATGCCAGGAACAGTAAAACAGGAAACTTACCAGCCGATACAGTTTGATGCAATTCAGATTGGTCTGGCATCACCTGAGAAAATCAGAGAGTGGTCCAGAGGAGAAGTTAAGAAACCTGAGACCATTAACTATAGAACTTTGAAACCGGAAAAAGACGGATTATTCTGTGAGAAGATTTTTGGACCGAGCAAAGACTGGGAATGTCATTGTGGTAAGTACAAAAAGATTCGTTATAAAGGTGTTGTCTGCGACCGCTGTGGTGTTGAAATCACCAAAGCCAGCGTTCGTAGAGAGCGTATGGGACATATCGAGCTTGCAGCTCCGGTATCCCATATCTGGTACTTCAAAGGAATTCCATCCCGTATGGGATTAATCTTAGATCTTTCTCCAAGAACATTGGAGAAGGTTCTGTACTTTGCTTCCTATATCGTACTGGATGCAGGTTCTACAGATTTATCTGTAAAGCAGGTATTATCCGAGCAGGAATATCAGGATGCAAGGGAAAAATATGGCAGCTCTTTCCGTGTTGGAATGGGTGCAGAAGCCATTCTTGAGTTATTACAGGCAATTGACCTGGAAAAAGACGCAGCAGAGCTGAAAGCAGAATTAAAAGATGCTACCGGCCAGAAACGTGCAAGAATCATCAAGAGACTGGAAGTGGTAGAATCCTTCCGTGAATCCGGAAACAAACCGGAGTGGATGATTATGACCGTTATCCCCGTTATCCCACCAGATTTACGTCCTATGGTACAGCTGGATGGTGGACGTTTTGCAACATCTGATTTAAATGATTTATATCGTAGAATTATCAATAGAAACAACCGTCTGAGAAGATTGTTAGAGTTAGGTGCACCTGATATCATCGTTCGTAACGAGAAGAGAATGCTACAGGAAGCAGTAGATGCCCTGATTGACAACGGTAGAAGAGGAAGACCGGTAACCGGACCTGGTAACCGTGCTCTGAAATCTCTGTCCGATATGCTGAAAGGTAAATCTGGACGTTTCCGTCAGAACCTTCTTGGAAAACGTGTAGACTACTCTGGACGTTCCGTTATCGTCGTAGGACCGGAACTTAAGATTTATCAGTGTGGTCTGCCAAAAGAAATGGCAATCGAGCTGTTTAAACCGTTTGTTATGAAAGAGCTGGTTGCAAACGGAACTGCACACAATATTAAGAGTGCAAAGAAGATGGTTGAAAGATTACAGCCGGAAGTCTGGGATGTCTTAGAAGACGTCATCAAAGAGCATCCGGTTATGCTGAACCGTGCTCCTACACTGCACAGACTCGGTATTCAGGCATTTGAGCCAATCCTGGTAGAAGGTAAAGCAATTAAGCTTCACCCATTGGTATGTACCGCATACAACGCCGACTTCGACGGAGACCAGATGGCTGCCCATTTACCACTGTCACAGGAAGCACAGGCAGAATGCCGTTTTATGCTGCTTTCACCGAACAACCTGTTAAAACCTTCTGATGGAGGCCCTGTAGCCGTTCCTTCACAGGATATGGTTCTTGGTATCTACTATCTGACACAGGAAAGACCAGGTTCCTTAGGAGAAGGTGGATACTATAAGAGCGTAAACGAAGCAATTCTGGCATATGAGAATCAGGCACTTACACTGCATTCCAGAATCCATGTGCGTGTTCATAAGACAATGCCGGATGGAACTGTTAAGACTGGTGTCGTTGAGTCAACACTGGGAAGATTTATCTTCAATGAAATCATTCCTCAGGATTTAGGTTTTGTAGATAGAAGCAAGCCTGAAAATGAACTGGTACTGGAAATCGATTTCCATGTGGCAAAGAAACAGTTAAAACAGATTCTGGAAAAAGTTATTAATACACACGGAGCAACCAAGACCGCTGAAGTATTAGACGATATTAAGTCCATGGGTTACAAGTACTCTACAAGAGCAGCTATGACCGTATCTATTTCAGATATGACAGTACCGCCTCAGAAACCGGAAATGATTGCAAAGGCTCAGGATACGGTAGACCGCATTTCAAGACAGTACAAACGTGGTCTTATTACAGAGGAAGAGCGTTACAAAGAAGTTGTTGAAACATGGAAAGAGACTGATGATGAGCTGACAGAAGCACTGCTTTCCGGTCTGGATAAATACAACAACATCTTCATGATGGCAGATTCCGGAGCCCGTGGTTCTGATAAACAGATTAAACAGTTAGCAGGTATGCGTGGTTTGATGGCTGATACAACCGGTAGAACAATCGAGCTGCCTATCAAATCAAACTTCCGTGAAGGTCTTGAAGTATTGGAGTACTTCATGTCCGCACATGGAGCCCGAAAAGGTATGTCCGATACTGCGTTACGTACCGCCGATTCCGGTTACTTAACCAGACGTCTGGTAGACGTATCACAGGATCTGATTGTCCGTGAATCTGATTGCTGCGCAGGCACAGGAAGAGAGATTCCTGGTATGTATGTCAAAGCATTCATGGATGGAAAAGAAGAAATCGAAAGTCTTGAAGAGCGTATTACAGGAAGATTCTCCTGTGAGACAATTTGCGATAAAGATGGTAATGTGCTTGTAAAAGCAAACCATATGATTACACCAAAACGTGCTGCAGCAATTATGAGCAAGGGTGTAGATGAGAATGGAGAGCCATTAACCAAGGTTAAAATCCGTACCATTCTTACCTGCCGTTCCCACATCGGAGTTTGTGCAAAATGTTATGGAAGCAATATGGCTACCGGTCAGGCGGTACAGGTTGGTGAAGCAGTTGGTATTATCGCAGCTCAGTCTATCGGAGAACCTGGTACACAGCTTACCATGAGAACATTCCACAACGGTGGTGTTGCCGGTGACGATATTACACAGGGTCTTCCTCGTGTCGAGGAGCTGTTTGAGGCAAGAAAGCCTAAGGGACTTGCAATTATCACAGAATTTGGTGGTGTTGCAACCATTAAAGATACCAAGAAGAAACGTGAGATCATTGTAACAAACAATGAAACAGGTGAGACTAAGACTTATCTGATTCCTTACGGTTCCAGAATTAAGATTATGGATGGCGCAGTATTAGAGGCTGGTGATGAACTGACCGAAGGTTCTGTAAATCCACACGATATCCTTAAGATTAAGGGCGTACGTGCCGTACAGGATTACCTGATTCAGGAAGTACAGCGTGTATATCGTCTGCAGGGTGTTGAAATTAACGATAAGCATATCGAGGTTATCGTACGTCAGATGTTAAAGAAGATTCGCATTGAAAATAACGGAGATTCTGAGTTCCTGCCAGGAACATTAGTAGATAATCTGGATTACGAAGAGATGAATGAGCAGTTAGAGGAAGAAGGCAAAGAGCCAGCAGAAGGTAAACAGGTATTACTTGGTATTACCAAAGCATCTTTGGCAACCAACTCCTTCTTATCAGCAGCATCCTTCCAGGAGACAACTAAGGTTCTGACAGAAGCAGCTATCAAGGGCAAGATTGACCCATTGATTGGTCTGAAAGAGAACGTAATTATCGGTAAGCTGATTCCGGCTGGTACTGGTATGAAGCGTTATCGTAACATCAAACTGAACACAGATGTAAACGAAGAGGAAGAACTCTCCTTTGATGATTTTGACGGATTCGATGAGGCACCTGTGACAGATGAAGTCGAAGAGACAGAAGCAAAAGAAGAAGTAACTGCTTCTACAGAAGAATAATGTAAGGTTCGAAGAACTGATGCAGATACAGGAAGGGAAGCTCTGGCTTGATAGGCCGGAGTTTCCCTTCCTGACATATATAAGAATAGATTCACCGGATGAAGATGCAGACTTGGATAGATTGAACAAAAATGGCAAATACATTTTGTGTATAATTTTATGAAGAGAGATGTTGACGAAATTACTAACATTATGTATAATGACAACGTAAGACAAAGAAAGATGGGTTGTGAAAAGTGCATATGACAACGAAAGACAATAAGAAAAAATCAAGTAATGTAACAATAGTGGATGTAGCGGATATGTGTGGAGTTTCCGTAAAAACAGTATCAAGAGTTGTAAATCAGGACTCCAATGTATCGGAGCGTACCCGAAAAAAAGTATTAGATGCAATTAAGGAAACGGGATATCAGGTAAATATGTTTGCCCGGGGATTAAAAGGACAGAAAACCAATATTATCATGATATTTACCGACCGGCATGGAGAAGAACATTTGAGCAACTGGCATACATTGATGCTGAAATACCTTTTTCGCTATGCAAAAGAAAGTGGAATGAAGGTTGTGATGTCACCATCTAACAGCACAAGGTGTATTGATGATGATACAGACGGATTTACTTTGCTGGCAAATGGAATGGCAGATGGCGCAATCCTGCTGGAAAATGTACACAGTGACCCGCGGGCAGTATATTTCCGGGAACACAATATTCCGTATGTAATGTTTGGAGAACCGGATGATGATGAGACCTACGCAGTCAGTCTGGACAACTATCAGGTAGGATATAAAGGCGGTGAATATCTGACGGGCTGCAGATACCGCAATATAGCATTTTTGGTTGGAGAAGCAAAGTTCTTATCTACACAGAACCGTATAAAAGGATTTGAAGATTCCGTAAAAGGAAAAGAGGGAAAATACAGAGTTTATTCTGGTGTAAATTCCATACAGCTTGCGTATGAAAAAGCCAATGAATTGCTGGCAGAGGGAAATGTGGACGCTTTCTTTATATCAGGAGATGAAAGAGCACTCGGTGTTTATCAGGCAATACATGAACATGGACTGAGAATTCCAGAGGATGTTGCAGTGCTGGGAGTAGATAATATTCCGATTGGAAAATATTATTATCCAAGAATATCAACAATTGATCAGAACTTTGAACAATTGGCAAAAGAGTGTATTGACCGTCTGGTAAAATTAATTAGAGGTGAAAAAATAGAAGGTGGAAAAGTAATAGAGTTCCAGCCTGAAGTATTAGAAAGAGAGTCAACTTAATACGAAGCCGGGGAGAAATCTCCGGCACACACAATATATTTTTTTACCACAAAATGACAACGTTGTCAACCAATAACAAAATTGTTCAATAACCTGATACATAGGAGAAAATTATGCGACAGGAACTGGAAAAAGAATTAAGAGAATTATATAGACAGATATATGGAGAAAAGGAAGCAGAACAGCTGCTGAAGGATGTGGATAAATTGATAAAAAATAGTCCGCAGAAGAATACAAAGCAATGGCTTACACAGAAAGATGCAGTTCTGATTACTTATGGTGATTCTATCATAGATAAAGAAGAACCGGGACTTAAAGTATTAAATGATTTTTTGAAAAAGCATGTAGCGGATGCTATCAGTATAGTACATATTCTGCCGATGTTTCCCTATACATCAGATGATGGCTTTTCGGTGAGCGATTACAGAAAAGTAAATCCGGCACTGGGTGACTGGGAAGATGTAAACAGACTTGGTGAATCGTATGATTTAATGTTTGATGCAGTAATTAATCACTGTTCAAAATCAAATGAATGGTTTCAAAAATGTTTAAAAGGAGAAAAACCATATAAAGACTTTTTTATAGAAGCAGATCCAAAAGCTGATTACAGCAAAGTGACCAGACCAAGAGCACTTCCTTTGCTGACAGAATTTGACACTAAGGAAGGGAAAAAGAGCTATTGGACAACATTTAGTACGGATCAGATTGACTTAAATTATCAGAGTATTGATTTATACAAAGAAATCTTATCTATTCTTTTGTACTATACACAGAATGGTGCAAGAATGATTCGGCTGGATGCAATTGGTTTTTTGTGGAAAGAACTTGGAACAACATGTATGCATCTTCCACAGACACATAAGGTGGTGCAGAGTTTCCGCAAAATTTTAGATGAAGCAGCACCGGGAACATTGATTATTACGGAGACAAATGTGCCTCATAAAGAAAATATCAGTTATTTTGGTGAGGGCGAAAAAGAAGCACATATGGTATACCAGTTTCCACTGCCACCATTGGTTATGTTTTCGATTCTTACAGGGAACTCTGAAAAATTAACAGAATGGGCAAAAAATTTATCGGAACCACCGGTGGGATGTACCTATTTTAATTTCTTGAGTTCCCATGATGGAATTGGTGTTCGTCCGGTAGAGGGAATATTAACAAAGGAAGAAATTCAGCTTATGGTTGATGCAACTCTTCGGAATGGTGGAGAAGTCTCTTATAAAGATAATGGAGACGGAACAAAAAGTCCATATGAATTAAATATCAATTATCAGGATGCACTTGCCTCCCCGGAAGATTCGGATGAGATCAGAATAAAAAGATTTCTTGCAGCAGAAACAATTTTACTTAGTATGCAGGGACTTCCTGCAATTTATATTCATAGTCTTCTGGGCTCCAGAAATGATTATTATGATAAGGCAGTATCTGGAATTTACAGAAGAATAAACCGGGAACAGCTGGACGTAAGCTGGCTGGAGAGACAGCTTACAGAAGAAACAAACCGGAAGAAAATATTCGAAGAACTAATCCGGAGAATTAATATCCGAAAAGAACATCCGGCATTTGCACCGGAGGCAAAACAGGAAGTAATCCAGACTTCTTCCAGGGTCTTTCACATCAGAAGATTTACGGAAGAAGAACGGCTTACCATATATATTAATATTTCAGAGGAAGTGTGGCAGAGTGGTGAGAATGAAGTGAGTGGAAAAAATCTTCTGACCGGTAAGGAGATAAAAGGAACACTTGTACTTTCTGGCTATGAAGCAGCATGGATTCTGGAAAATAACTCACACAATAAAGGAAAAGGAGAAGGAATATGAAGAAGAAAATTTTAAGCATGATGTTAGTAGCAGCAATGACCGTTGGAACATTGGCTGGCTGCGGCAGCAATTCAGGAAATGGAAATTCTGAAAAAGGAACAGATACGACAGCAGATGCAGGAGAAGAGGTTACTATCCAGTTTATGCATATGCAGGTAGAGCAGGAAAGACAGGATGTAATTGCAAAACTGATTGAAGAGTTTGAAGCAGAGAATCCTGGAATTAAAGTAGAACAGATGCCTACAAATGAGGATGATTATGATACAAAAATCACATCCCTTGGTGGAACCGGTGTACTTCCGGCAGTTATGGAATTCTCACAGGATCAGGCAAAGACAAGTGTAACGAATGATTTTATTGATTTGGAAGCAAATAAAGAGGTTATTGACGGAAAAGGTGAAGATGCTTTCTTTGATGGAGCATTAAACGTAATTAAAACAGAAGATGGAAATGACTATGTTGGAGTTCCTGTTTCCGGATGGGTACAGGGAATCTGGTGTAATACAGCAATGTTAAAGGAAAAAGGATTTGATGTACCTCAGAACTGGGATGATGTATTAGAAATTGCAAAATCATTTTATGATCCGGACAACAAACAGTACGGAATTGCATTACCTACATCAGAATCTGCATTTAGTGAACAGGTATTTTCACAGTTCGCAATTTCCAATGGAGCAAATGTATTCGATGCAGATGGAAATGTAACCATTGATACACCGGAAATGAAAGAAGCATTAGATTTCTATAAAGAGCTTTCATCTTATTCTATGCCGGGTTCTACTGAAGTTGCAGATGTAAAAGATGCATTTGTAAATCAGAATGCACCATTATGCCTGTATTCTACTTATATTTTAAGTGCTGTTCAGGAAGCAGGTTTCCTGGATGATGTAGAGCTGGCATTACCAAATAAGACACAGCAGGCAGCATATGGTTGTGTTATCGTATTATCCATTGCTTCCGGATTGAGTGATGCAGAGAAAGCAGCAGCAGAGAAATTTGTATCCTTTATGCTGGAAAAAGAAAACAATGAATCCTGGCTTCTGATGGCTCCTGGTGGAATCCAGCCGGTATTAGGTGAAGTGGCAGAAGATGCAGCATACAAAGAGAATGAAGCAATTGTTCCACTGGCACATCTCTTAGACGAAGTTGGAGTAGCATTTGATAATCTTAAGCTGTTCGGATGTGTAGATGGTAAAAATTACATGGTAATGGGTGATGTTACCAACAAAGGAATTTTAAGCAAGATGATTAACAACGTAGTAGTACAGGGAAGCGACTCTCAGACAGAGCTGACAAATGCTCAGGCAGAAGTTGAAGCAATGCTGAAATAAGAAAAATGATATGGAAGGGGCACAGGATATTATGTGCCCCGGAAATATCAGCACTTTCCTGATAAAATGAGGTAGAAAAGATGAGGAAAAGAAGAGCATTAAGCGATACAAAATTTGCATATCTGCTGTTAGCCCCAAGCTTGATTCTGCTGGCAGCATTAATTGGCTATCCAATGCTTTATAACATGTATATCAGTGTTCTGGACGTTCCGGTAAACCCACGTAAGCCTTCCTTGTTTGTGGGATTAGATAATTATATATCTGTATTAACGGATCCATCCTTTTATCACAGTGTAATTACAACACTTGTGTTTACATTTGTAGTAGTTGTACTTAGTACGGCAGTTGGACTTGCAATGGCGTGCTTCTTGAACCGTAAATTTGTAGGTAAAAAACTGGTAAATTCTTTAATAATATTGTCTTATGTAATTCCGTCGGTATGTCTGATTTTTGCCTGGCGTTATATGTTCAATAATATTTATGGAATTATAAATTATATTGTGGTGGATGTGTTACATCTTGCAAAAGAGGTGCCGCTTTGGTTTGACCAGCCGGTCAGTGCTTTTATACTGGCTGCACTGTTTTGTATCTGGCGCTTCTTCCCGTATGCATATCTTTCTTTTACTGCAATTCTTCAGACCATTGATAAATCATTGTATGAAGCAGCAGATATAGATGGGGCAACAGCATGGCAGAAGTTTAAGGTAGTAACATACCCGGCATTAAAATCAACAATGGTTACCGTAGTAAGCCTGCGTATCATCTGGGTATTCTACATTTATGCAGAAGTATATCTGTTGACGAAACAGGTAGATGTTATCGGTGTATATCTGTATGACATGGCATTTGCAACACATGATTTTGGAAAGGCAGCAGCAATATCATTACTGTTATTTGTACTGATATTTGCCTGTGTAATAATGGTTAGAAAGGTGGTGCTCCGCAGTGAGAAAGAAGAATAGGAATGCGAGAAAAATTCGTAAGAATATCGTCTTTTATGTAATACTCATTGCAGTTCTGGCGGTATTAGTATTTCCAATGATTATGATGCTGAGCGTCTCTCTGAAAGAAACTTCAGAGACAATTGGATATCCACCGACAATAATACCAAGAAGTTTTACATTAAAGCATTTTGCAGACATATTTAATGAGAGTATTTTTCCGTTTATGAAGTATTTTAAAAACAGTATGTACATAGCGTTGATTACATCAGTGCTGGTAGTGTTCCTTGGAATCTTAGGAGGCTATGCACTGGCAAGACTTCGCTTTAAAGGGAAAAATGTAATGACAGAAATGTTTTTCTTTGTATATATGTTTTCCGGAATTTTATTGATTGTACCATTATATAAGATGCTTGCATCTATCGGATTACGAAATACAAGAGAAGCAGTAATTATCTGTATGATTATCCAGACATTGCCGACAGCTATTTATATGACACGAAGTTATTTTGAAACTGTGCCATATGAGCTGGAAGAGGCAGGAAGGGTAGATGGTTTGTCACGAATGGGTATTATTTTCCGTATTATGACACCATTGTCGATTCCGGGTCTGATTTCCGTATTTGTATATGCGTTTATGATTGCATGGAATGATGTATTATTTGCATCCATATTCTTAGATTCACCGGATAAATTGACGATTACAATCGGATTGAATTCACTGTTTAATACACCGGATTATATCTGGGGCAGAATGATGGCCGCATCGCTTGTAACTTCACTGCCGATTGTAATTATGTATGCATTTAGTCAGAACCTCATAAAGAGCGGCGCAACAGAAGGCGGCGTGAAAGGTTAATATAGAAAAAGGAGAATATTAATATGAAAAAATTAGTCGCAACAGCCCCAAGAGAGGCAAAACTGGTAGAGTATGAAGACAGGCCAATCGCATCAGATGAAGTAAAGGTAAAGGTTGAGTTTGCAGCCCCGAAGCATGGAACAGAGCTGGCAGATTTTCGTGGAACCACTCCTTTTATTGATGGAAAGTTTGATGATGAGTGGAGAATGTTTGTACAAAGAGATAAAGATGAACCAAGAGGAATTGTCTTTGGTGATTTACCACTTGGAAATATGTTTGTTGGAACCATTATCGAAGCAGGAGCAGATGTTACTGAATATAAAGTAGGTGACAGAGTATGTTCTTATGGACAGATTAAGGAGACCCAGATTGTAAAAGCAGTTAATAATTATAAGCTCCGTAAAATGAAACCGACAGATTCTGCAGCAAATGCAGTATGCTATGACCCGGCTCAGTTCGCACTGGCATCGGTCCGTGATGCGGAAGTAAGACCGGGAGACTGTGTAGCAGTTATTGGTCTTGGCGCCATTGGTCTGATTGCATTACAACTTGCAGTAAAAGCTGGTGCAGCAGTTGTAATTGGCGTAGACCCGATTGAACATCGTAGAGAAGTAGCAAAGAAAATGGGTGCTCATTTCACCTTTGATCCGACACAGTGTGATGTTGGTTATGAGATTAAAAAAGCAACCGGAAAAATGGGTGCAGATGGAATTATTGAAACCAGTGGAAGCATGCAGGCATTACAGTCCGCATTAAAAGGAGTTGCATACAATGGAACCATTGCCTATGCAGCATTTGCAAAACCATTTCCGGCAGGTCTTTGGTTAGGACAGGAAGGTCATTTTAATCAGGCAAAAATTGTATTTTCCAGAGCCTGCTCAGAGCCATTGCCAGAATATCCAAGATGGACAAGAAAGAGAATTGAAGATGTGGTATGGAATATGCTGATGAATGGATATTTAGATTGCCGTGATATTGTATATCCGATTATTTCATTTGAAGAAAGTGCAGAAGGATTCTGCAAATATGTAGACAGAGAACCGGATAAGAGCATCAAGCTTGGTGTAACATTTAAATAACAAAGGGGCTTTATTGAAAAGGAGGAACAGAATATGTTACTTGGAACACAGGATAGAGACTTTTTTCCAAAAGATTTAGTTGAGAAACTTACATTTGCAAAAGAAATGGGATTTGAATGCTTTGAAATCGATGGAAAAGTTCTGATGGAACAGAAGGATGAATTAAAAGAGGCAATCAAAGAGTCTGGACTTCCGGTATCTTCTGCGTGTGGCGGATATCGTGGCTGGATTGGTGACTTTATAGAAGAGCGTCGTCTTAATGGAATCGCAGATTTAAAAGTTATTTTAAAAAATATTGCAGAAGTAGGTGGAACAGGCGTTGTTGTTCCGGCAGCATGGGGTATGTTTACCTATCGTCTGCCACCTATGGTTTCACCAAGAAGTCATGAAGGTGATGTAAAAGCCATCCAGGATTCCCTGAAAGAACTGGATCCGGTAGCCGGAGAATATGGTGTGAAAATTTATCTTGAACCGTTAAACCGTTACCAGGATCATATGTTAAATACAACCAAAGACGGTGTAGACATGATTGACATGGGACATTTCAAAAATGTCCAGATTACAGCAGATTTTTATCATATGTCCATTGAAGAGGATGATATTTCCGAGACCTTAAGAAAATACAAAGATTATATCGGTCATGTACATATTGCAGAAAATCATCGTTATCAGCCGGGTACCGGTTCTATTGATTTTAAACGTCATATGCAGACATTAAAAGAAATTGGATTTGATGGTGCTGTAGTAAATGAAGGAAGAATCCGTGGAGAGGATCCACTGGAAGCATATCAGAAATCAGTAACTTATATGAAACAGTTTATTTAAAGACAGGTATACATGACAGAAGGGAAGAAAGAGAATGGAAGAAAAGAAAGTAATTCGAGCCGCAATTATAGGATCAGGTCAGATTGCAAGAACTTCCCATATTCCGGCATACCGTTCAATGGAAAATGTGGAAATCGTGGCAGTAAGTGATGCAAATGAGGCAGCTGCACAAAGGCTTGCAGAGGATTTTGATATTCCTGCATATTATCAGGACAGCACCAGAATGCTTCGGGAAGTAAAACCGGATGTAGTGAGCATTTGTGTTCCAAATAAATTTCACTATCCACTGACAATAGAAGCTTTAAATGCCGGCTGTCATGTATTTTGTGAGAAACCTCCTGCAATGAACCCAGAGGAAGCTTTGGAAATGTGGCAGCTTGCAGAAAAGAATGGATTGCTCCTTACCTATGATTTTCATTTCCGGCATGGAAGAAATACAGCAATTGCCAAAGAAAAAATAGATAAAGGTGACTTGGGAACCGTTTATTATACCAAAGCTTCCTGGGTGCGCAGAAGAGGAATCCCGGGATGGGGATGTTTCACCAATCGTGAAATGCAGGGCGGTGGTCCGCTCATTGATATTGGAGCCCATATGTTAGATCTTGCCTGTTATCTTCTGGATTATCCGGAAATAGCATATGTGTGTGCCGGCAGTTTTGACAAAATCGGAAAGACTGGAAGAAAAGGAATTATGGGAGAATGGAATCCGGATAAATATAGTGTGGAAGACAGTTTGTTTGGGTTCATCAGTTTTACAGATGGAAGAGTTATGCAGCTGGAGACAGCTTTTGCATTAAATATAAAAGAAAAGGATAAGCGGAATGTTGAACTTTGTGGAGAAAAGAGCGGACTATCACTTTTTCCGCTGGAGATATATCAGGGTGCAGAAATGAGCAATACAGCATTTCCGTTTATTGAAGATATGGAACTTCATACAAAGGCTTTATATAATTTTATAAAGGCGGTAAGAGGGGAAGAAAAATTGCTGGCAACAGCAGAACAAGGCTATTATGTGCAGAGATTAATCGATGCATTGTATCGTTCAGCGGAGAGTGGAGAACCTGTCATGCTGGAAGAATAGGAGTGGAGTATGTTCTATTATCAACCAATTGAAAATAAAGAGGGGCTTTGGCTGGCGGAAGAGCATTATAACAGACGTTACATAGCAAAAACAGAATCAGTATTTGCACAGAGCAATGGTCACTTTGGAGTCAGGGCAATGCTGGAGTTGAGAGGCATTGATGCAACTCCCGGTATGTTTGTGAGCGGATTATACCAGAAGGCACAGGATGGTGAAGTAACAGAACTTGTGAACTGTCCTGATGTGGTAGAATTAGGCATATATATACAGGGCGAGTCAGTGAACCTTGACAATGTCCGGGTAGAGGAATTTCAAAGAAAATTAAATCTTTATACCGGGGAACTGCGGATAAATATTCTGTTCCGGACACAAAACGGACTACGTTTCCTGCTCCGGTCAAAACGTTTTGCAGCAGATTTTGACAAAACCCTGTTTTACCATAAGACAGAAGTAACATTGCTGGATGGAAATAAGACAACAGTTACATTTGAATATGGAATTAATGGACAGATAACTAATTCCGGAACTTCTCATTTTCAAAAAACAGAATGCAGAGTCTATGGAAAAGAGATTATGGCATATCATGGGGCACTGCAGGATGATGGACTGGAAATACTGACAGGAACCTGTTTTGAAAAAAATCAGGAACAGCAGGACTGCTCCTATCATTTAAAGAGACGCAGTATCTACGCCAAAAACAGCATTTTAATGGAAAAGGGAGATGCGATAACTCTGTTTCGGATTTCTCATATACAGGAAGATTCCACAGAATGCAAAGATGTTCTGGAAGAAAAATTAGAAAAAATACAGCAGCAGTTAAAGCGTGGATATGAGCAGGCAATAGCAAACCAGAAAAAAAGTATGGAAGGGTTCTGCCAAAGAGCTGCAATTGAAATTGATGGCTCCAGTCTGCAGGAAAAGGCAGGAATTGCATTTGCACAGTATCAGATGTATGGCATGGATCCGGCTTATACCAACCGGTATAGCATAGGGGCAAAGGGGTTAACCGGTGAAGGTTATAAAGGACATGTATTCTGGGATACAGAATTGTTCATCCTGCCATTTTTTGTCGCTGAGTTTCCGGAGGCTGCAAGAAAGTTATTGGAGTACCGCTATAGAGGAAAAGCCGGTGCAAAAAGAAAAGCAGAAGATTATGGCTTTCAAGGCTTTATGTATCCCTGGGAATGTGCAAAAGATGGCTTTGAAGAAACACCGCTTTATGCGGCATTAAATATACATACCGGTAAGGCAAATAAAGTATGGTCGGGTATCAAAGAGCATCACGTAACGGCAGATATCGCATTTGCAATAAGCCGTTATTATTATTGGAGTAATGACAGAGAATTTTTGAATCAGTATGGAACAGAAATACTTTGTGAAACAGCAAATTTCTGGGTGTCCAGAGCAGAAGAACGGAATGGAAGACTGGAAATCCTCAATATTATCGGACCAGACGAGTATAACGAGCATATTGATAATAATGCTTATACCAATTATATGGCGGCATATAATGTAAAACTTGCCCTGAAAGCATCGGAGAAAGCATTAGATAGTCCATATGTTAAAAAGATGAAGGAAAATGGAACCCTGAAAGATATGCAGGAAAAGTGGAAGTATTTTCTGGAATACATTTACCTTGCAAAACCGGATAAAAATGGAATTATTCCGCAGGATGATGCATTTCTTGGCAAGGAAGAATTAAAGAATATTGAAAAATACAGACAGTCACCTGTGAAACAATCCGTTTTGCTGGATTATTCCAGAGATGAAGTGGTAGATATGCAGGTATTGAAACAGGCAGATTTAGTAATGCTGTTTACACTTTTCCCGGGACTGTTTCCAGCAGATGTTGTGAAGAAAAATGTTCTGTTTTATGAAAAAAGGACTTTGCATGATTCCTCCTTAAGTTATTGCGCCCATGCACAGATTTGTGCAGAAATAGGGGAGATGGAGATGGCAGAAGGATTTTTTGTTAAGGCATTGGAAACGGATTTATGCGATAACCCACAGGATTCTGTAGATGGTATTCATGCAGCATCCTTAGGCGGAATCTGGAAATGTGTTGTTGCAGGATTTGCAGGAGTATCCTGTGATGAAGATGGTATTATATTAGCTCCACATCTTTTGGAACACTGGAATTCCATAAAATTTTCTGTTATGGTGCATGGACAAAAAATGGACTGCTTTATAGATAAAGAAAATATTTCACTCCATTTATGCAGCAGCGGAAAGAGCAAGGAGCCGGTAACGATAAAAGTCCAGGACAAAAAATATATTCTGAAAGATGACCTGCATTTGAAATATGGAAAGGAATAAGGATATGAAGGCAATCATATTTGATTTAGATGGAGTATTGGTGCATACAGACCAGTACCATTATCAGGCATGGAAAAGTCTTGCAGATGAATTAAATCTTCCGTTTGATGAGAAGAAAAATGACAGACTGCGTGGAATCAGCCGTGTGGAAAGTCTTGAGATTGTATTAGAAGACTCAGATAAGACTTACACCAATGAAGAAAAAGAACATATGGCAGAAAAGAAAAATGAAATATATCGCCGGTTATTATCACAGATGACTCCGCAGGATGTGAAAGCTGAAGTAAGGGAAGCATTATCACAGTTAAAAAATATGGGGTATCTTCTTGCGGTCGGTTCCTCCAGTAAAAATGCAAAATATATTCTGGAAAGAACGGCGTTGACGGGATATTTTGATGCAATTTCAGACGGAAATGGATTACAGCATTCCAAACCAAATCCGGAAGTTTTCTTGAAGGCAGCAGATATGCTGTTGGTGAGACCGGAACTCTGTTATGTGGTAGAAGATGCAGAGGCTGGTGTACAGGCCGCAAAAGCAGCCGGAATGGTGGCAATTGCCATAGGCAGTGCCGCAAAATGTAATAGTTCAGACTTTTCAATTCATGATTTTTGTGACATACTTCAGGTGGTAGAATAAACAAACGAGGAAAATCCAATGAAAGTAATCGTAGCAATAGATTCATTAAAAGGCAGCTTAAGTTCCTTAGAGGCAGGAAAAGCAGTGGAAGATGGTATTAAAAAAGCAATACCAACAGCAGAAGTTATGATAAAGCCGGTTGCAGATGGTGGAGAAGGAACAGTAACAGCCCTGACCACCGGATTGCAAGGCAGTCTGGAAAAGGTAGCGGTAACAGGTCCCCTTGGACAGAAGGTCGAGGCAGCGTATGGTATCCTGCCGGATAAAACAGCAGTCATTGAAATGGCAGAAGCCGCCGGACTGCCACTGGTGCCGGTGGATAAACGAAATCCAATGGAAACCACTACTTATGGTGTGGGGGAACTGATAAGCCATGCCATGGATAGAGGCTGCCGTAAGTTTATCGTTGGAATTGGCGGCAGTGCCACCAATGATGGCGGTGTCGGAATGCTGCAGGCTTTGGGGTGTCATTTTTATAAAAAAGATGGAATCGAAATAGGATTTGGAGCAACAGAACTGAAAGACCTGGAAACGATAGATACGGAGGCATTGGATAAGAGGCTGAAAGAATGTACTTTTGAAATAGCCTGTGATGTGACCAATCCATTATGTGGTACAACAGGAGCCAGTGCTGTGTTTGCACCACAGAAGGGCGCAGACGAGACCATGGTAGTAAAACTGGATGCGGCATTAGCTCATTTTGCTGATGTAACAGAAAAGGCTTTAGGTGTAGACAACCGGAACATGCCGGGAGCCGGAGCAGCAGGCGGACTGGGCTTCGCATTTGCATCCTATCTGGGCGGGGATTTACGTCCGGGCGTAGAGATAGTATTAGATGCGGTATTGCCGGAGAAAGAATTAAGTGAAGCTGATATCGTAGTGACCGGAGAAGGAAGATTTGACGGACAGACTGCTATGGGAAAAGCGCCGGTTGGAATTGCAAAGCGGGCAAAAGAAAAGGACTGCATGGTACTGGTATTTGCCGGCAGCATTGAACCACAGGGCGTCCGGAAAGTGCAGGATGAAATGCAGCTTGTAGATGGAGCATTTCCAATTTTACCAGGTGTGATGACATTGGAAGAAGCCATGCAGAAGACAGTGGCATATGAGAATATGAGCTATACGGCAGAGCAGGTATTCCGGCTGATTGGGAACTGTTATATAAAATAATTTCTATGCCAGCCCTTCGTACCCTAGTTCATAGAGTAGCTCATTGGCATCGGAAAGAGCACAGTTTCTTTGCAGGCAGAAAATAATCGCACTGTCCCGCTCCATACGGGCATAGAGAATCGGATAGCCGGTAGCTTTTAAAAGCTGCTGCACTTCCGTAAAGGATAGGTCCATGGCAAAGCAGAGGGCGAGCACTTTGTCACGGGAAGGACGTTTGCGCCCATCAAAAATCTGATAACAGTAAGTACGGTCAAGACCGCTTTTTCGGATGAGAGAAGGCAGGTCTTGATTTTTTGCCTGAATCAGCCGGTTCAGATAATCCGAAAGTGAGACCTCGATCAGCTCAGCTTCCTCCTGCTCTGCATAGTTGGAGAAAGCAGGTGTGTTTTTCAAAATATCTAAAAGTTCCTGGGTTGATTTTTTCATTTGGCGAATCCTCTCATTTCTGCTATAGTGATATTGATTATCATAGAATTGTGGGAATGAAAATTCAAGTAGAAAAGGAAAAAGTGATAACAAATGAGTGAAAAATTATATCAGGATTTTCGGCGGCAGCGGCAGATGCCGCTTACCGTACTGGGGGGCCAGCCGCCCTATCAGACCTGGTTGATACAGGATGCTGCCACAGGAAAGATTCTGGTTCAAAAAGCAATACAAAAAGACAGTATTCCGGTTTACCGGAAACTGCAGCAATTAGAAAGTCCACATCTTGCCAGGATTATAAGCTGTGAAGAGCAGCAGGACATCGGCATGGTAACAGAAGAATATATCAGCGGTGAGACACTGGATGAGAAGCTGCACCGGCAGGGCGTTATGCCGCCGGAGCTTGTAAAATATTATATCCGACAGTTACTGGAAGCATTGGAGCAGATTCATGCACAGGGAATCGTACACCGTGATATTTCTCCGAAAAATGTTCTCATTTCTACGGATGGAGTTGTAAAATTACTGGATTTTGATATTGCAAGGAGACGTAAGCGAAATCAGAATGCAGACACGACAATTCTTGGAACCGTAGGATTTGCATCTCCGGAGCAGTATGGCTTCCTTCAGACAGATGCAACCGCAGATATTTATGCACTGGGCGTTCTTATGAATGTGATGCTGGAGGGGACGCTGCCAAATGTGCATCTGACTGCCCGGAAACCATTTTGTAATGTGATAAAAAGATGTATAGAGATTGACCCGCAGAACCGGTATCAGAATGCCGGGGAACTTCGGGAGGCATTAAAATTAGAAAATCCGGGTGCTGTAAAAAAGAAAACGATTCTTCCGGGATTCCGGACCGGAGTTGTCTGGAAAGAGATAGTGGCAGTTTTTGTATATCTATTTCTGATTGTGGGAAGCATACAGTTTTTGATGCTGTATGGTAAGACTCCATTGACTTTTTGCCTGGAAGCAATTGCGGTATTCATCTATGCGTGGATATCCTGCGGGGTTGGATTTAATTTCCTTTTGTGGGACACCAAAGTGCCGGGAATCCGCTCCCTGCAGAAACCGGTACGGATTATAATCCGGATTATACTGGCACTTACTATCTTTTATTTTGGCATGAAGCTGGAAAACTATGTAAAAATAACATTACTTGGTCTGCCGCTGAAATAGAAAATATCGAAAGTTATCGGGCTATGAAAGATGCCTCCGATTTTGAACACGGCTGAAAATGTATGCTGCCGGCATACCACAAAGCCTTCCGACTCGTATATGATGATTTCATACTTAAGAATGATGAAAAACCGGGAGGCAAGAAAATGGAAAAAGTAAAGAAACCGATTTATAAGAAATGGTGGTTCTGGGTAATTATTGTAGTAGTTGTATTTGCAATTGCAGCAGGCGGCAGCGGAAGTGACAAAAAGGATTCGAAAAAGAATTCTGTTGCCGGTACAGAGCAGACGGATAACAAAGACGCAAAGACAAAGGACTCCGATGCAAAAGATGCAGAACCGGAAGAAGATTTATCCGCTGTAGAAACAGAATATACCCTTGGAGCAGGTTATTACACCGCAGGTATTGATTTGCCGGTTGGAAAATGTAACCTTACCGCAGTCAGCGGAAATGGAAATATAAACAGCTCCAATCTTCTGAAGGGTGGAGTCAATGAGATGTTCGGCGTGGATGATGGAAATGATCTTTACGAATCATCCTTTAACGGACTTAAGATGAAAGAAAATGTAGTATTTCATATTTCCGGAGATGTAGTTGTACAGGTCAGTTATACAGAAGTGACTGGTGGCATGACCGGAAGAGAATATGATGAATCCCAGGCGGTAGAATTAGGCAGTGGAAACTATACCGCAGGAACAGATTTTCCGGCAGGAACCTATACGGTGACAGCGGTGGAAGGAACCGGAAATGTCAGTTCATCCAATCTGCTTGACGGTGGAATGAATGAGATATTTGGTGTGGATGACGGAAATGGTCTTTATACTTCTGAAGTGAAAAATGTGGAATTCAGTGATGGTGTGGATTTAAAGGTAAGTGGAGTGAATATCCGTCTGGTGCCGGCAAAGGAATAAAAGTATTTACGGAAATATTATAGAAAAGCACAACAGGATTTGCCTGAGGAGGGCAAGGCTGCTGTGCTTTTCTTGTAGCTTATGCGAATAGTGAAAAAATATATTCTTATCCGATGTATTTGGAAAGCATTATAACAACGGGAGAAGTTCGCGTTGATTTAAGAAAAAATTATGGTACAATTGCAGTGAATATGAGAAGTTATAAAAAGTTATAAAGACTTATAAAAGAATATAAAAGTTATAAAAGGTTATAAAAACTTATAAAAGGAGTACTCAAAATGACAATCCGTACCGCACAGATGGAAGATATTGATGCAATTACAGCAGTGGAAACAGAATGTTTTCCGCCGGCAGAAGCAGCAACAAGGGAAGAATTTGCAGAACGTTTAAAATATTATAAAGACCATTTCTGGCTGATGTTTGATGAGGAACATCTGGTGGCATTTGTAGATGGCATGGTGAGTAATCAGAAAGACCTTACAGATGAAATGTATGTAAAAGCAGAACTGCATGAGGAACAGGGTGACTGGCAGATGATTTTCGGTGTGAATACCATCCCGGCATATCGAAGATGCGGTCTGGCAGAGCAGCTATTAAAAAGAGCTATTGCAGATGCAAAAGCCCAGGGAAGAAAAGGGCTGGTGCTGACCTGCAAGGATAAGCTGATACATTATTATGCGAAATTTGGTTTTGAAAATGAAGGCGTATCAGAATCTACCCATGGAAACGTGGTGTGGAACCAGATGCGTCTGACTTTCTAAAAATGGAATATCTTATAAAAACGAAATGAGGCAGAACATTGAAATATAAAAAAGTAGTAAAAGGAAGCTTTGTAGACCGCCCGAATCGTTTTATAGCCCATGTTAAGATTGACGATGAGATTCAGACAGTACATGTAAAGAATACCGGGCGGTGCCGGGAGCTGCTGCTTCCGGATGCAGAAGTTTATCTGGAAGTGGCGGACAATCCGGCACGAAAGACAGCCTATGATTTGATTGGGGTATATAAAGAAAATTTTGGTTTAATTAATATAGACAGCCAGGCACCGAATAAGGTGGCAAAAGAATGGCTTGAAACACAGAATTATGATGTGGTGAAACCGGAGTATAAATATGGAAATTCCAGAATTGATTTCTATATGAAGAAAGGGATGCAGGAATATCTGATGGAAGTAAAGGGCTGTACCTTAGAACGGCAGGGAATCGGTTATTTTCCCGATGCACCAACAGAGCGAGGGGTAAAGCATTTGCAGGAATTGATTGGAGCAAAAAAAGCCGGTTATGAATGTGCTGTGGCATTTGTGATTCAGATGGAAGGCGTAACGGAAGTCCGGGCAAATGAAGAGACACACCCGGAGTTTAAAGAAGCACTGGAAGAGGCACGGGCAGCAGGCGTAAAAGTATTGTTTCTTATGTGCAAGGTGGAAAAGGACAGCCTCAGAGTAGTGGAGCAGCGGGAGTAAAAAATGTGGTATAAAGAAAAGGTAGTGCGCTTCTATGATTTAGATAGAAATCTGATAGAGGTAAGGAAGCCGGTGAGGTTGGAAGGAAAGATTTAGCCGGCGAGCCAGAGAACTTCGATTCCGCTGACGCTGCATGGAAGTATGGCTGTCGCCACATGAACGGAAAGATTCAGGCATAAGAACGAGAACCGCAACTTCGATTCCGCTGCGCTCCATCTCAGTCGTGGCTGTCACCACATGAACGGAAAGATTCAGGCATAAGACCGAGAACCGCAACTTCGATTCCGCTGACGCTCCATCTCAGTCGTGGCTGTCGCCACATGAACGGAAAGATTCAGGCATAAGACCGAGAACCGCAACTTCGATTCCGCTACGCTCCATCTCAGTCGTGGCTGTCGCCACATCATCAGAAAGCTTCAGCCAGCGACTAGGATACAAGTATCCAGTCGCTGGCTGAAACTTTCTTTGCGTTTCTCGTAGCTTGCACGAAAAATTTGCTTGACAAGTGGCGAATCGGCTTATATACTGAATTAGTGTGCATACAAATGCACATTTATCAAATAATAGCACAGGAGGTGAAAATAATGCCAACATTTAACCAGTTAGTAAGAAAAGGACGTCAGACATCTGTTAAGAAGTCTACTGCACCTGCACTTCAGAAGGGCTACAATTCTTTAAAGAAGAAAGCAACTGATACTTCTGCTCCTCAGAAGAGAGGTGTTTGTACCGCTGTTAAGACAGCTACACCTAAAAAACCTAACTCAGCTCTTAGAAAGATCGCCAGAGTTCGTCTTTCCAACGGAATCGAAGTAACAAGCTACATTCCAGGAGAGGGACACAACTTACAGGAACATAGCGTTGTTCTTATCCGTGGTGGTCGTGTTAAGGACTTACCAGGTACAAGATACCATATTATCCGTGGAACTCTTGATACAGCAGGAGTCGCTAACAGAAAACAGGCTCGTTCCAAATACGGCGCTAAGAGACCAAAAGACGCTAAATAAGCTTAGCGCACACCAATAGTATCACAAACAGAGCTAAAGGTAAGTGTTGGAATTATTGTCACATACGATATATTTCCGCACGAACACATTTTAGAGAGACACATGTGAGTACCGTTGAATTAATCGAAACAAATACTACATGACAGGCACAATGACCTGTGATGCAAAACATGATTAAGGAGGGAAGTAACGTGCCACGTAAAGGACATACTCAGAAAAGAGACGTATTAGCAGATCCGATGTACAATAACAAAGTGGTTACCAAGCTTATCAACAACATTATGTTAGATGGTAAGAAAGGTATTGCACAGAAGATTGTATACGGTGCATTTGACAGAGTTGCAGAGAAGACTGAAAGACCAGCTCTTGAAGTATTCGAGGAAGCTATGAACAACGTTATGCCAGTACTTGAGGTAAAGGCTAGACGTATCGGTGGAGCAACTTACCAGGTACCTATCGAAGTTAGACCGGACCGTCGTCAGGCTCTGGCTCTTCGTTGGCTTACACTGTTTTCACGCAAGAGAGGCGAGAAGACAATGGAAGAAAGACTGGCAAATGAGATCATGGATGCAGCAAACAATACTGGTGCATCTGTAAAGAAAAAAGAAGATATGCACAAGATGGCAGAAGCAAACAAAGCTTTTGCACACTATCGTTTCTAATCAGAACGAGAGCATATTTTTTCGGTTAAGAAAATTAGGAGGAAAAAACCTTGGCTGGAAGAGAATATCCGTTAGAGAGAACCAGAAACATTGGTATTATGGCGCACATCGATGCTGGTAAAACAACATTGACAGAGCGTATCCTTTATTATACCGGTGTTAACTATAAGATTGGTGATACTCATGAAGGTACTGCTACCATGGACTGGATGGAGCAGGAGCAGGAAAGAGGTATTACCATTACTTCAGCCGCTACGACATGTCACTGGACTTTGGAAGAGTTTACAAAGCCGAAGAAAGGTGCTTTAGAGCATCGTATCAATATCATTGATACTCCTGGACACGTAGACTTTACGGTTGAGGTTGAGCGTTCACTTCGTGTACTGGACGGCGCTGTCGGCGTGTTCTGTGCAAAAGGTGGAGTAGAGCCTCAGTCAGAAAATGTATGGCGTCAGGCTGACACATACAACGTACCTAGAATGGCATTCATTAACAAAATGGATATCTTAGGTGCAAACTTCTACGGAGCTGTTGATCAGATTCGTACAAGATTAGGTAAAAATGCAATTGTTCTTCAGTTACCAATTGGTAAGGAAGATGATTTTAAGGGAATTATTGATTTGTTTGAGATGAAAGCTTACATCTACAATGATGATAAGGGAGATGATATCTCTGTAACAGACATCCCGGATGATATGAAAGACGACGCAGAATTATATCATACCGAACTGGTTGAAAAAATCTGCGAGTTAGATGATGACCTTATGATGCAGTATTTAGAGGGAGAAGAGCCATCTGTTGAAGATATGAAGGCTGCCCTCAGAAAAGGTACCTGCGAGTGTACAGCAGTTCCGGTATGTTGTGGTTCTGCTTACCGTAACAAGGGTGTTCAGAAATTATTGGATGCTATCGTAGAATATATGCCAGCTCCAACAGACATCCCAGCTATTAAGGGTGTTGACCTTGAAGGAAATGAAGTAGAGAGACATTCATCTGATGATGAACCATTCTCCGCTCTTGCATTCAAGATTATGACTGACCCATTCGTAGGAAAACTTGCATTCTTCCGTGTTTACTCTGGTGTAATGAACTCCGGATCTTACGTACTGAATGCAACAAAAGATAAAAAAGAACGTGTAGGCCGTATCCTTCAGATGCATGCAAACAAGAGAGCAGAGCTTGAAAAAGTTTACTCTGGAGATATTGCAGCAGCCGTTGGATTTAAGTTTACAACTACTGGTGATACCATCTGTGATGAACAGCATCCGGTTATCTTAGAGTCCATGGAATTCCCAGAGCCAGTTATCGAGCTTGCTATCGAGCCTAAGACAAAAGCTGGACAGGGTAAGATGGGTGAAGCTCTTGCAAAACTTGCAGAAGAAGATCCTACTTTCCGTGCTCATACAAATACAGAAACAGGACAGACCATCATCGCTGGTATGGGTGAGCTCCATCTGGAAATCATCGTTGACCGTCTGCTTCGTGAATTCCACGTAGAAGCAAACGTAGGTGCTCCACAGGTTGCTTACAAAGAGACATTTACAAAGCCAGTTGATCAGGAATACAAATATGCAAAACAGTCTGGTGGACGTGGACAGTACGGACACTGTAAAGTTAAATTCGAGCCAATGGATGCCAACGGAGATGAACTCTTCAAGTTTGATTCCGCAGTTGTTGGTGGTGCTATTCCTAAGGAATACATCCCTGCAGTAGGCGAAGGTATCGAAGAAGCTACCAAAGCTGGTATCCTTGCAGGATTCCCAGTAGTAGGTGTTCATGCTACCGTATATGATGGATCTTACCATGAGGTCGATTCATCTGAGATGGCATTCCACATTGCCGGATCCATGGCTTTCAAAGAGGCTATGGCAAAAGCAGCTCCTGTAATTCTTGAGCCAATCATGAAAGTCGAAGTTACTATGCCGGAAGAGTACATGGGAGATGTTATTGGTGACATTAACTCTCGTCGTGGACGTATCGAAGGTATGGATGACATCGGTGGTGGAAAAATGGTTAAAGCATATGTTCCACTTGCTGAGATGTTTGGATACTCAACAGACTTACGTTCCAGAACTCAGGGACGTGGTAACTACTCAATGTTCTTCGAGAAATATGAGCAGGTTCCGAAGTCTGTACAGGACAAGATTGTTGCATCTAAAGCAAAATAATAAAAATGCTTGAAAAACTCGCAAGTTTTTTATATAATCAGAAATAGCCGAGTGACTTATTAAAATGTAAAAATAAGCGCCCAGAAAGGGCATAAAATTAAGGAGGACGTTTTAAAATGGCAAAAGCTAAGTTTGAAAGAACCAAACCACATTGTAATATCGGAACCATTGGTCACGTAGACCATGGTAAAACAACTTTAACAGCAGCTATTACAGCAGTTTTAGCAGCAAGAGTTGCAGGTAATACAGCTACAGATTTCGCTAACATCGATAAAGCTCCAGAAGAGAGAGAAAGAGGTATCACTATCTCTACAGCTCACGTTGAGTATGAAACAGAGAAGAGACATTACGCACACGTTGACTGTCCTGGACATGCTGACTACGTAAAGAACATGATTACCGGAGCAGCTCAGATGGACGGCGCTATCCTTGTTGTTGCTGCAACTGATGGTGTTATGGCTCAGACAAAGGAGCACATCCTTCTGTCTCGTCAGGTAGGTGTACCTTACATCGTTGTTTTCTTAAACAAATGTGATATGGTAGACGACCCAGAGTTAATCGAGTTAGTAGAAATGGAAGTTACAGAGCAGTTAGAGGAATATGGTTTTGAAGGCTGCCCAATCATCCAGGGTTCTGCTCTTAAAGCTCTTGAAGATCCTAACGGACCATGGGGCGACAAGATCATGGAATTAATGGATACTGTAGATAGCTATATCCCAGATCCACAGCGTGATACAGATAAACCTTTCTTAATGCCAGTTGAGGACGTATTCACAATCACAGGTCGTGGTACTGTTGCAACAGGTAGAGTAGAAAGAGGAACATTACATCTGAATGACGAACTTGAAATCCTTGGTGTTAAGGAAGATGTTCAGAAGACAGTTGTAACTGGTATCGAGATGTTCCGTAAACAGTTAGACGAGGCTCAGGCTGGTGATAACATCGGTGCACTTCTTCGTGGTGTTAACCGTGACCAGATCGTTCGTGGACAGGTTCTTGCTAAACCAGGTACTGTTACTTGCCACAGAAAATTCACAGCTCAGGTTTACGTTTTAACAAAAGATGAAGGTGGACGTCATACACCTTTCTTCAATAACTACAGACCACAGTTCTACTTCAGAACAACTGACGTAACTGGTGTTTGTGAATTACCAGCAGGTACAGAGATGTGTATGCCTGGTGATAACGTAGAAATGACTATCGAACTGATCCATCCAGTAGCTATGGAGCAGGGTCTTACTTTCGCTATCCGTGAAGGTGGACGTACTGTAGGTTCAGGACGTGTTGCTACAGTTATCGAGTAATCTTTGCTCTTGCAATGAATTGCTAAAATAAGTAAAATTAACCCGGAGAGTGTTCGCACTTCTCCGGGTTTTTTGCAACTTGCACACAACCAACAGAGGGAGACATTATGGTTACTTGTAGAGACGTCAATAATTTGGATCTGGATGGAGTAGAACTGCTGACAGGGGAAGTGGGACTGGACAGAGTGGTGTCCTGGACATATTTTGTGCAGACGAAGCCATATAAAGATCATATGAATCCTGGCAACTTTGCACTGATTGTAGTGGATTATCTGCGGTTTGACATCGAGAAGACCTTTGAAACAATGGTAGAACTGAATGCACTGGGAATTTCCGGGCTTGCAATATCGATTGTGGATGACCGGGAGAAGATTCCACAGAAAATGATAGACAAGGCGGTTGAATTGAAATTGCCACTGTTCTATGTCCGCTGGGAAGGCGCAACCTTCGTGGATATTGCACAGAGTATCGGGCAGCTGATACTGGAAACCAATATTACAAATAAGCGTACCGGGGACTATTTATATAATCTACTGTTTGGATATGAAGTAAATGATAAATATATTGAAAAAATATCCAGCCAGTTTGGACTGGCTTTCGACCGGGCGTACCGGGTTGGAATCATTGTAATTGACCGGAAATATGGAATTAACCTGGAGCAGGATGAGCATACTTATCTTTATTATACGGACTGTCTGAACCGCGAAGTAATGCATATGGAAAATCGTCCGATGTATATGCGTTTCTTAAATAAATTTGTGCTGCTGTTTGAGGCAACGGAGGATAAGGAGACAGAACGGCAGATTGAACAATTGCTAAAGAAACTGGACAGCCGCCCGCAGTTCGCCGGGCTGATACACAGTACCTGTATTTTAGGCGCAGCCTATACGGATCCGTCTGAATTTGGCAAGAGCTATCAGGAAGCAAAAAATCTGATCCCAAAGAAAGATTATCTGCCGAATCCTACTAATAAAAAAGTGCTTAGTGCCAGTTCCATGGGCATTTATAAATATATGTTTAACAATGGAAATCAGCAGGAGATATTGGACTACTGCAATGACAAATTAAAGAAGCTTGAGATGTATGACCAGACCAATGGGGCATTTCTGGTGGAGACACTGCTGACATATTATATGAGTGGATTTAATGTGGGAAAGACAGCAGAGGCTTTGTATATCCATCGGAATTCCCTGCAGTACCGCCTGAAGAAGATAGAAGAAATATTGGAGGTTGACCTGGAAGATTCCATGGAATATCTCGATATTGTAAACTGTATTCTGGTAAAAAGATTGATGTTTAATTAAGATACTGTGCAAAATGCACAATCAAATTGTGCAATTTGAAAGTTGAAAAGAAGAAAAAGAAAGTATACTATACTGTCTATCAGCAAAGACGCTTTGAGAGAAAGAAATCTCAAGCGTCTTTTTTGATACTCTAGAGAAACAAAAAGTCGGCTTCACATTTGCATTTAAGGAGGAACATATTATGAATAAAAGAAAATTATTAGCATTGGTACTGACAGGAGTTATGGCAATATCTACATTGGCAGGATGTGGTTCATCAGATACAAAAACATCCGATACAGATGTGAAAACCTCAGAGACAGCAGAGACATCTGATAAGAATGTATTAAGAGTTGGAATGGAATGTGCATATGCTCCATTTAACTGGACACAGGACAGTGATACAACACCGGATGGAAGCAAGGCGGTTCCGATTTATGGATCTGACTATTATGCATATGGATATGATGTGGCAGTAGCCCAGAAGCTTGCTGATGAAATGGGAATGGATTTAGAGGTTCATAAAGTAGAATGGTCTTCCATTGGAATCTCATTAGATGCAGGAGATTATGATGTAATCATTGCAGGAATGGGAAAAACAGCAGAAAGAGAAGCTTCTTATTCATTTACAGAACCATATTATTACAGAGATAACTGTATCGTAGTAAAAAAGGGAAGTGCTTATGAAAATGTAAAAGGACTTTCTGATCTGGCAGGAACCGGATGTAAAGTAACAACACAGTTAGGAACCGGCTGGGTACCTCTTTTGGACCAGATTGAAGGTGCAGAGCAGTCAGGAAATTATGAGACAACATCCGAATGTTTCATGGCAATATCAAATGGTGTTGCAGATGTATGCGTCGTAGATTTGCCGACTGCACAGTCAGCAGCACTTACCAACGATGATCTTGTGATTATCCAGTTAGATGCAGATGATTCTTTCACCGGTGATGATGAAATGGTAAATGTATGTATCGCTACCAGAAAAGATGATACCGCATTAAGAGATAAAATCCAGGATGCAATGGATGCCATTGGCTGGAATGATAAAGCCAAAATGGATGAGCTGATGGATACTGTTCTGACACAGCAGCCGGCAGCAAACTAGAAATATTTCCAGCGTGAGCTGAGTAACAGATAAAGTGAGGTAGAGAAATATGTTAGTAGAAAATCCGAGTAATTCGTTAGAGTGGATGATATTTTTAGCCCAGAAATATGCAAGTATGTTTATCAAAGGAACCTGGCTTACGCTGGAAATTGCTGTAATCGGAACGCTGGTTGGTTTTGTGTTAGGCTATATTGTCGGACTTGTAAATGATGCAAAAATCAGCGAGGGCGATAATGTTTTCAAGAAGCTTCTGATGCGGCTTTTGAAAATCATTTTTACCGTATATGTGGAAATCTTCCGTGACACTCCAATGATTGTTCAGGCAATGATTGTATACTATGGAATAAAAATGCTGGGAGTAGAAATGACACCGGTATTTGCAGGTATTGTGGTAACGGTATTAAATACCGGAGCTTACATGGGTGAGACAGTACGTGCCGGAATCGGCTCCATTGATATGGGCCAGCGGGAAGGCGCATGGGCAATGGGAATGTCGCCATTTAAGACAATGTTGTATGTGGTACTGCCACAGGCATTTAAAAATATTATCCCGGAGATGGCAAATACTTTCCTGACAAACCTGAAGATGACATCCGTATTAAATGTAATTGCAGTACAGGAACTTTTCATGGCTGCAAAAACAGTCGGAGGAAATTATTACAAATACTTCGAGTCATACCTGGTAATTGCAGTGATTTACTTTGTATTGTGCTTTGTCTTTGATAAAATTTTCAAATTCATTGAAAAGAAAATGCAGGGCAAGACAGATTACGCACTGGCAATTGAGTATATGGATAATCAGTAGGAGGAACGGATATGGGAGAGACAGTAATTTCAATCAAGGATTTGAGCAAATCATTTGGGAATCATGAGGTTTTAAGAAAAATAGATATTGATATAGAAGCAGGAGAAATTATCTGTATAGTTGGTTCTTCCGGTTCCGGAAAGTCAACGCTGCTGCGGTGTATCAATAAACTGGAGCGGCAGACCTCTGGTAAAATCCTTTACCATGATAAGGAAGTCCGGAATGTACAGAAGGACATCAATGAATACCGCTCCAGGGTGGGAATGGTATTTCAGTCCTTTAACCTATTTAACAATATGACTGTATTGCAGAACTGCATGCTCTGCACCAGAAAGGTGCTTCATATTTCCAAAGAAGAGGCATTTAACAGGGCAATCACACATTTAAAGGATGTAGGAATGGCTCCTTATATCAATGCAAAACCATCACAGCTTTCCGGAGGACAGAAACAGAGGGTTGCCATTGCAAGGTCTCTTTGCATGAATCCGGAAGTACTTCTTTTCGATGAGCCAACTTCTGCACTGGATCCTGAGATGGTAGGAGAAGTATTAAATGTTATGAAAGAGCTTGCCAAGACGGGACTTACAATGATTATTGTTACTCATGAGATGGCATTTGCAAGGGATGTGTCCACCAGAACCATTTTTATGGATTCCGGCTATGTGGCAGAGGATGCAGCTCCATCCGAACTGTTTACCAATCCGAAGAATCCGAGAACACGGGAATTCTTAAGTCGTTATTTAGCAGGTTAAAGGAGGACAGAAAATATGGAGAATTTTGTAATAACCTTTGCAAGAGGATTCGGAACAGGCGGAAAGGCGATTGCTTCCCAGCTGGCAAAGGAGTTAGGTATTCACTGTTATGAAAACCGAATCTTAACACTGGCAAGCCAGCTCAGTGGACTGGATGAGAATATTTTTCAGGAAGTAAATGAAAAAATGAGGGAGACCAGTGGATTTTCCAGCTTTTTAAGAGGGCTGCCACGGTCAAGACGTTACATTTCCAGAAATGAAAAATTCGTATCGGATGACAAGCTGTTTGAATATCAGAGTGAAATTATCAAAGATCTGGCAGAAAAAGAGTCCTGCGTCATCGTCGGAAAATGTGCCGATTATGTACTGAAGGGCAAACCAAATGTGGTGAGCATCTATATTGAGGCACCGAGAGCATTCTGCGTGAACCGTACCATGGAAAATATGGGCGTGACCGAAGAGGTTGCTAATGCAACCATAGAGCGGACGGATAAATTCCGGGCAGATTATTATGAATATTACACCCATGGAAATTACTGGACAAACCCGGTCAATTATGACATGACATTAAACAGTGAGCGGGTTGGCGTGCAGAACTGTGTAAAAACCATTGAGCAGTACCTGATTATCAAAGAGCTGATTACACCGGATATGATACATCCGGCAGGAGAATTAAAATAAGAGTTTGGGATAAGAGTTTGAAGTAAAAAGTTTGAAATAAAAGTTCAAAATAAAAGTTCAAAGTAGGAACAGAGTTGGAAAATTAGAAAAAGACAGAAAAAAGCAGGAACACCGAAACTGGAACGGAGCTCCTGCTTTTTTGCGGCAATAAGAAAATGCTGGTGGCGGCTTCCACAGGGATTGTTTTATTGCGAATAAACTGGATTTTATATATAATGAAGTAAAACAACTCGGGAGAAAAATTGATGGAAGCAGGAATGATTACAACAGTGCTTTTGGTAGCATGTGCAACTATATGTATTGGCGTTGGTATCTTTTATTTTTTTATTAATAATACGAAAAACAAGGGGCGGATTTGTATCCTGCTTCTGGGAATAGGGGGAGGAATCTGGGCACTGGGTTCAGCATTGTATGGAAATTGTACGGATGACAGATTGGCACAGGATTTCTTTTGCATGACAATTGTGGGCTTTAATTTATATGTCATTGCGATTGTAATTTATGTGGCGTGTCTGACTGGTGTAAAAATAAAGGGATATGGCCTGATGGTTGGATTAGGAATACTGACATCTCTGGTGGATGGTGTTTCTTTTGGAAGTATGCGGATCCGCCATTTTTACAGGGTCAATGGAAGAACCTGTTTTACCACAGAATTTCATGGCAGCGTGTTTTATCACTGGATGTATATTATGCTTTGCTTTTTGTGCTGCATCTATATTGTACTATATTGGTCGAAGAAAATTATGCGTAAAAGTCAGAGAAAATATGTGGCATATATCATTCTGGGAAATACAATTATGCTTCTTTCGGCAATTCCGGATACGGTGTTGCCATTTTATGGAATTAAATCTTATCCCAGTTCGGTTTATGGTGTAACAGTTTCATTTTTAATGACTGTATTTTTTAGTATCCGGTATGATACTTTTGGAATATCAAAATTAACAGTTTCAGATTATCTGTTTAATCAGATTGACTATGGTGTGATGGTATATGATTATCAGAGAACACATATTTTACATAATACAAATGCAGAAGTGTTGTTTGGTGCAGATGTGGAACAGCCTTTTGAAGAACTGGTAACCTGCGAGTGCAATAAGGAAGAATTTGCAGAACAGCTTTATCAGGGAAAATTAGAGCACTGCAAGGTGAAATGCCTGCAGGGCAATCAGATTTTATCGGTAACGTCTTCGATGGTCTGCGATGAATATGGCGAGATGCAGAACACTATCGTAACGCTGGTGGATATTACTTACGAAGAAGAACTTTTAGAGCGGCTCCGGGTGTCAGACCGGGCGAAGACCGATTTCCTTACGAATATGTCCCATGAAATCCGTACGCCAATCAACGGTATTATGGGAATGAACAGTCTCCTGCTCCGGCAGATTGATACGCTGCCAAGGGAGAAGATTGCAGAGTATGCAGGAAATATGCAGCGGGCCAGCAGAACCCTGCTTGCTATTGTAAATGACATTTTGGACATTTCCAAAATTGAATCCGGAAAGATGGAGCTGCTTTGCGAGGGTTATGAACTGGCTTCCCTCATTAACGACTGCTATACGATAGTTGCCTCTAACTGCAAGAAAAAGAATCTGGATCTGTATATGGAAATTGATGAGAATCTTCCATCCATTTTATATGGGGATGATGTCCGTATCCGCCAGATAGTAAATAATTTTCTGTCTAATGCGGTAAAATATACCAAGCGTGGTCATGTAATTTTAAAAATTTCTTATAGCAGGATAGACGAGGAAAATATCAACCTACGCATTGATGTAAAAGACAGCGGAATTGGAATCCAGAAGAAGGATATGGAGAACCTTTTCCAGAATTTCACAAGATTAGAAGAGCATAAGAACCGCAATATCGAGGGAACCGGACTGGGACTGAGCCTGACGAAACGTCTGGTAGATATGATGCACGGAGAAGTACAGGTAGAAAGCCAGTATGGTGAAGGCTCAACATTTACGGCAATCATACCGCAGAAGGTCATCTGCGAAGATGGCATTGGTGATATGAAGCAGATTTTTGAAAACTATGAGCTTTCTGTCGGTGCTATGATGCCGGTACCTCAGTTTGCCGGCGTGCATATCCTTGTGGTGGATGATATGGAAATGAACCGCATTGTGGCAAAAGAGATGCTGCTGCAGACTGGTGCAATCGTGGATGTGGCGGGCAGTGGAGAAGAAGGGCTGACTCTGATGAAAGAGCAGCACTATGATCTTATTTTCATGGATCAGATGATGCCGGATATGGATGGCATTGCCACCTTTGAGAAAATGAAGCGAATGAATCATCAGAATAAAACTACACCGGTAATTGCCATGACAGCCAATGCGGTAAAAGGAGCAAAGGAAATGTATCTGCAGCATGGATTTGCAGATTATATTTCGAAGCCAATTTTTGAAGAGAAGATGTGGAAGATACTGGAACGTTTTCTGGCGGACAAGCAGACAGAGGCAGTGGAAAAGAAAAATTCTGACGGTGGAGCAGAAGAAAATAAGAAATCATTGCAGGAGCGTTTTCCATATCTTGATACGAAGCAGGGAATGTCCGTATGCATGGGAGATGAAGCGTTTTATTTTAAGATATTAAAAGTCTATCTGAAAGATGAGATGGTGGATACTCTGCAGCAGGATTATGAGGCAGGGGACTGGGCGCAGTATCAGATTCATGTGCATGGACTGAAAAATGTGTCTGCGAATATCGGAGCCATGGAGTTGTCTGAGCAGTTTAAGGGATTAGAGTATGCCGTCAAGAATCATGACATTCCGGATACGGATTATATCCGAAGTCATCATGATAAAGTAATGGAGGCATACCAGGAACTCTTACGGCGGCTGGAGCGGGATATCTGAGAAGGAGGAAGACAAACATGGTAAAAATCGACTTAATTACCGGCTTTTTAGGTTCCGGTAAAACAACATTTATAAGAAAATATGCCCAGTATCTGATGGAACAGGGCATGAATATTGGAATATTAGAGAATGACTATGGCGCAGTAAATGTGGACATGATGCTGCTGCAGGATTTGATGGGAGATAACTGTGAGCTGGAAATGGTAGCTGGAGGCTGTGATAAGGACTGCCACAGAAGACGTTTTAAGACAAAGCTAATCGCCATGGGCATGTGCGGATATGACAGGGTGCTAGTGGAGCCATCCGGAATTTTTGATGTGGACGAATTCTTTGATGCATTGCGGGAAGAACCGCTGGATCAGTGGTATGAGATTGGAAATGTAATTGCAATCGTAGATGCCAAGCTGGAAAAAGAGCTGTCTGATGAGGCAGATTTTATTCTGGCATCAGAGGTGGCAGATGCAGGCTGCATTCTATTAAGCCATGCTGATGAAGCTACAGCAGAAGAAATGGATGCAACGGTTTCACACATCAACGAAGCATTGGAGAAGATACACTGTAAGAGAAGAATTGAAAAAGAGATTCTGCGTAAGAGTACACCGCAGCTTACTTCGGAAGATTTACATCGGATTATGAGCAGCGGCTATGTGATGGAAAATTATGAGAAAATGGATCTGGAGGAACACTCCGGTTTCGAGTCCCAGTATTTTATGAATGTACCTATGACGGCAGAAAAAATGCAGAAGGTTGCAAAAGAAATCTTAGAAGACAGTTCCTGCGGAGCAGTATTTCGGATTAAGGGATTTATAAAAGCAGAAGATAATTCCTGGATACAACTTAATGCTACCCATAACGGAGTGCGGATGGAACCGATTCAGGAAGGCCAGGAAGTTATTATTGTAATCGGAGAGCATTTACAGCGGGATAGAATCGAAGCTTATATCGGAGCGGAGAGTGTATAAAGTCAAAACGATACTATAGTGTACGAATGGATAATACAAATGTGCATTATAATACACAAAAACATACAATATATTCTATTAATTCTCACGAATAGACTGAAAAAAGCAGAAAAAACAGGAAAATGCAACTTTTTGTAAAAAAATATTGACAGAGCAAAAAAGACGTGATATTGTATAACTGTTCAAAATAATAGACAAACAAAAGCGAAGGCGCTTACCAATCGGTAAGTGCCTTTTTTCGCGAGTAGCGAGAAAAATCGCATGCTTGCATGCAGATTTGGCGAGCACCGCGAAAACTCTAGAAACTCGCAAAGTGTGTTTCTAGAGTTGCGAAAGAAAGTCCATTGAACAAAACAAACCGGTTTAAAGAGAAAACAAAAAAGAGTAAAGAATATGTCAAGGAGGATTCAATTATGAAATTAAAAGACACAGGATTAAGCGTACAGGACATTAAAGATAAAGTAAATAAATATATGATTGAAACATATGAGCGTTTCGATTTCCTGGCTGAGACAGCAGAGGGCATGTACCTCTATGATGAGAAAGGAACACCATATCTTGACTTCTATGCAGGAATCGCTGTTAACAATGCAGGAAACCGTAACCCGAAGGTAGTAGCAGCAGTCAAAGATCAGGTAGATGATATCATGCATACCTTCAACTATCCATATACCATTCCACAGGCACTGTTAGCAGAAAAAGTTTGTAAGACCCTTGGCATGGATAAAATTTTCTATCAGAACTCCGGAACAGAAGCAAACGAAGCAATGATTAAAATGGCCCGTAAATATGGAATTGAAAAATACGGTCCAAATAAATATCATATCGTAACTGCTAAAATGGGATTCCACGGAAGAACATTTGGAGCAATGTCAGCAACCGGTCAGCCGGGAAATGGCTGCCAGGTAGGATTCGGACCAATGACTTACGGATTCTCCTATGCACCATACAATGATCTGGAGGCATTTAAAAATGCATGTACCGAAAATACAATTGCAATCATGATTGAACCGGTACAGGGTGAAGGCGGAGTACATCCGGCAACCATGGAATTCATGAAAGGCTTAAGAGAGTTCTGTGATGAGAAAGGAATGCTCTTATTATTAGATGAGGTACAGACCGGATGGTGCAGAACCGGTGCGGTAATGTCCTATATGAATTATGGCGTAAAACCGGATATCGTATCCATGGCAAAAGGTCTTGGCGGCGGAATGCCAATCGGTGCAATCTGTGCAACGGAAGAGGTCGCCAAAGCATTTACACCTGGTTCCCATGGAACAACCTTTGGTGGACACCCAATCAGCTGTGCAGCAGCTTTGGCTGAGGTAGGAGAGCTCTTAGACAATGACCTGGCCGGAAATGCAAAGAAAATGGGAGACTATTTCTCAGCAAAATTAGAAAAATTACCACATGTCAAAGAAGTAAGACATCAGGGCTTATTAGTTGGTGTAGAATTTGATGATACCATTTCCGGTGTAGATGTAAAACATGGCTGCTTAGACAGAAAGCTTCTGATTACAGCTATCGGTGCACATGTCATTCGTATGGTACCACCACTTATCGTATCCGCAGAAGAATGCGACAAGGCATATGCAATCATTGAAGAAACGGTAAAATCACTGGAAAAGTAAGAAATTTAGGAATCCGTGTCCTTCAAACCGGGCACCGGAAGAATAACAGAAAGATAAAAATAAGAAATAGAAAAGACGAGGATGTCACAGAAAATAAGTGCGCCCTCGTCTTTTTTATGCAGATAGTTGTCAGGCATCCATACGAAGCTGCCAGTGGCAGGTTCGTATGGATGAGAAAAAACGCATGTATATACATTAAGGAAGGGAAGCAAAATGGAACATCTTGTTATTACAATAGGATGCGAATATGGCGCAAAAGGAAATCAGATTGGGAAAAAAGTTGCACAGGATTTAGGCATCAAGTTTTATGACCGTGAAACGGTAGATGAGATTATCAAAGAAGTAGGAATTCCCAAGGATATAATGGAAAAGGTAGAAGAAGGAGTGACCATTGCCGGTAAAGGAGCAGAAGGTGATGTCAGGGGTTCTTTCTCCAAATATGCTGATTTGACAGAACGTGCAATTCACGTCCAGAAAACAATTATTCGAAAACTCGCAGCAAGAGAGTCCTGTGTGATTATAGGACGTTCTGCTGATTATATTTTAAAAGAACAGAAACCAATATTACGCATTTTCATTTATGCACCGGATGAAATCCGGATAAAGAATGTAATGGAAAGCCACAATCTTTCGGCAGATGATGCAAAATTGCTGATTGTGGAAAAAGATAAACGTTATCACAAAAGACATATGGCACTGACCGGAAGCAATCGTGGAGACAGACATAACAGGGATATGCTGATTAACAGCGATTTGCTGGGTGTGGATGGAACTGCACAGTTGATTGAAGAAGTAGCCGGAAAAGTATTTCAGGAATAGGAGGTAGTAAATATGGAACAGAAGAAAACAGAATTCAATAAAGTATTTAATGCCTGGGATATTCTTGTCATTGCATTTGGTGCCATGATTGGATGGGGCTGGGTCGTATCCTCCGGTGGCTGGATTCAGAAAGGCGGAGTTCTTGGAGCAGCTCTCGGATTTGTTCTTGGTGGAATCATGATATTCTTTGTGGGATTGACTTATGCAGAACTTACGGCAGCCATGCCACAGTGTGGTGGTGAGCATGTGTTCAGTTACCGGGCAATGGGCTCAAATGGTTCCTTTATCTGTACATGGGCAATCGTCCTGGGATATGTCGGAGTTACCTGCTTTGAAGCATGTGCATTTCCAACGATTCTGACCTATCTCTGGCCGGGATTTTTAAAGGGATATCTTTATACGGTAGCTGGATTTGATATCTATGCTTCCTGGCTGATTGTAGCAATTATCGTTGCATTTTTAATTATGATAATAAACATTTTTGGAGCCAAAACAGCAGCTATTTTACAGACCATTCTTACTATTATCATTGGTGGAGCAGGGATTTTGTTGATTGTTGCATCTGTCATCAATGGAAGTGTGGATAATCTTAACGGACAGATGTTTGCCGGCACATCAACCGGAGGTGGAATCAAGGCAGTACTCAGTGTTGCGGTGTTATCTCCATTTTATTTTATCGGATTTGATGTTATCCCGCAGGCGGCAGAGGAAATCAATGTTCCACCGAAGAAAATTGGAAAAATGCTGATATTATCTGTTGTACTGGCAGTGCTGTTTTACTCGCTGGTTATCATTGCAGTAGGTCTGGTATTAAAGCCGGATGCCATTGCAGCATCACAGACAGGAACCGGTCTTGTAACCGCAGATGCCATGGCAGTAGCATTTAAAACATCGGTCATGGCAAAAGTAATTATTGTTGGTGGAATGTGCGGAATCATTACTTCCTGGAACTCCTTTATGATTGGTGGTTCCCGTGCTTTATATTCCATGGCAGAATCCTATATGATTCCAAGAACTTTTGCAAAACTTCATCCAAAGCATAAGACCCCGTTAAATGCATTAATCCTGATGGGAATTCTTACGATGTTAGCACCGTTTGCGGGACGTGTCATGATGGTATGGATTTGTGATGCAGGTAACTTTGGATGCTGTCTTGCCTATTGTATGGTATCCATTTCATTTTTGATTTTAAGAAAGAAAGAACCGGATATGCCTCGTCCGTATAAAGTGCCTGGTTATAAATTTGTGGGTGTAATGGCAGTCTTAATGTCAGGATTTATGGTATGCATGTACTGCATTCCGGGAACCGGCGGCAGCCTGATTCTTCCGGAGTGGTTGATGGTTGGAGCCTGGAGCTTGCTTGGAGTTGTATTCTTTGCAATCTGTAAAAAGAAATACAAAGAGTCCTTTGGCAGTCTGGTACAGCTTATTTCAGATGAAGATGCAGCAACATTGATGCCGGAGGCAGATGATGTGGAGCTGGATCAGGTGATCGATGTGGCAATCGACCGTGTATTGGCACGGCTGGCAGGATAATGGAATGTATAGAGTGAAGAAAGCAGAATATAGAAAAGTCGAGTAGTAAGTTCTGAAAATACCGACAGAAAATGAGAGGAAAAGCTATGAACGAATTTAATTTTTCAGTACCACAGAATATTATCGTAGGAAGAGGCTCTATGGCAAAACTTCCGGAAGTTGCAAAAAAAATGGGTGGAAAGCATGCATTTATCATATCCGGACCGCATCTTAAGAAGATGGGACTGGTGGAGAAAGCTGCAGAATCTTTAAGAGCCGAAGGAATTTTGGTGGATGACTTTACGGATATCGAAGGAAATCCTTCCGTTACAACCGTGGAAGCAGCGACAGAAGCATTTCAGGCTTCCGGGGCAGACTTTATCGTAGCTTTTGGCGGTGGTTCTCCGATGGATGTAGCAAAGGCAGTCGGTGTAGTAGCAAAATACGGTGGAAGCATTACCGAATATGAAGGGGCACATAAAGTGCCGGGCAAAATTATTCCATTGGTGGCACTACCGACTACAGCAGGAACCGGTTCTGAGGTAACAGCATTTTCTGTAATTACTGACCACAGCAGAGACTATAAACTGACGGTATTTTCTTATGAACTGCTGCCGGCATATGCTATTCTGGACGCAGACCTGATTACAACGGCACCAGCCAGTGTGGCGGCAGCCTGCGGAATTGATGCATTTATCCATGCAGAAGAGGCGTATATTTCAACTGCGGCTTCTCCATTTTCCGATGCCATGGCAGAAAAAGCAATGGAGCTTATCGGAGAAAATATCCGGAGATTTGTGGCAAACCGCACCGATGTGGAGGCGGCAGAGGCAATGATGGTAGGCTCACTGTTTGCTGGAATTGCATTTTCTTTTGCAAGACTTGGAAATGTACATGCCATGAGCCATCCGGTCAGTGCATTTTTTGATGTGCCACACGGAGTTGCCAATGCAGTATTGCTTCCAGTAGTAGCGGAGTATAATGCCTTAGCTGACCATGGAAGGTATTATAAAATTTATAACTACATCAGTGAAATTCCGGCCTATGAAGATGAATTTGAACCGATGATGTTAGTGGATGCCATCCGTTCCTTATGCAAAGCCATCGGAATTCCGGCAAATCTTACGGAAGCCATCAATCAGGCAGGCAAAACAGGAAGCATCAGCCGGGAGACCATCGAAGAGAAAATAGAAGCAATGGCAGCAGATGCCATGAAGAGCGGCAATATTGCAGTGAACCCACGGTCATCCCGTCAGTGTGATATAGAAATGTTATACCGCAAGGCACTGTAAAACAGATATCTTTATCAAAAACATCGGTTAATATCATAAAAATTTGGTGCGAAAAGTTTGATGTAAAAAATTTGAAGTGGAAGTTTCAAATGGAAAGAGAGGAAAATGTATGGATTACCTGTCACACAATGTATCGGAAAATTTAAAGAGACTGCGTCAGTCCAAGGGAATGAGTCTTGATCAGGTGGCAGAGCAGACCGGTGTGAGTAAGAGTATGCTGGCACAGATTGAAAAGGGAACGGCAAATCCATCATTGGGTGTGCTTGGAAAGATTACAAGCGGACTGCGGATTGAATTTCAGACTTTGATTGAAGCTCCCCGTGTGGATTTCTGTCTGGTGAAGCCGGAAGAAATGATTCCAACCAAGGAACTGGAGGGACAGTATAAGGTCTTTACCTGCTTTCCATTTGAGGACTCCCAGTCCGTAGAAATCTACCGGATTGACGTAGAGCCGGGCGGTGTATACACTAGTGGAAGCCACGGCGAGCGGACGAGAGAATATATTACGGTAATTGACGGCGCGCTGACCATAGAATGCCATGACCACAGCCAGAAGGTGGAAAAGAGCCAGGTCTACAAATTCGAAACAGACCAGCCGCACATTTACCGGAATGAAGGAAGTGAGCGGGCAAGCTGTATGTGCTTTTTCTTAGACTATACAAATATTCGATAAATATAGCAGGCAATTGCGAAAGAGAGATAGATTTTGCACGGAAAATATTACGTTGATTCACAGAGGATTATCTTTATCCGATATGAAATGCCAACAGTTTTTAGAATGCGGGGTTTTCTTGCTTGTAAACTGTCTTTCCGCTTGCTTTGTCAGAATCGCTGCACTGTCCGTCGAGAGCAGATGCCACATAAAGCCTGCAAGGGGCACTGGGAATTTCGATATAATTATAATTTCATCTGGCAACCGGCACAAATTCACATCCATGTTCAATTGCACCTCGCTGGTACATCCCTGTACCAGCGTTGCCCGTTGCCAGACGAAATTCCCAGTGCCCCTAACAGCCCTTATCAGGCATCTGTACTTCGACGAACCGTACAGCGATTCTGACAAACATTGGAAAGACTGTTTTTATAACCAAAAGAAAACCCCGCATTTTAGAACTGTGGTATTTCGTAGCGAAAGAAAATCCACTGCGAATTAACGTAATATTATTGTGGCAACTCTTCTCAATCCCTCATTCACAATTGCCTGGAATATTTATGGAAGAAATAGAATAAAGAATATATATTTTACAAAGATTATACAAATATCAGACAAAGCAAATCTTGACTTGATTCATTCCGAGGATTAGAATGGAAAAAGAGAATGAATCAGGAGGTGAAATGCATGGACAGTTGCGATAGTACTGGGCGAAGTAGTATCTGCGGTGGCAGACAGAAGATGATTTTGGCGCAATTGGCCATGGATTTCAGGTAAGAATCCATACAGGACAATTGCTCTTTTTACGCTGGAAATGCGATATGTGTTTCCTGTAATTGTGCGGGTATCATCGGGACTGCTGCCGCAGGAAAATGATATAAGGAGGCAGAAGCAGTGGACGAGAAAATAAAAGAGCAGAATTATGTAGAAGAGTTAATAGAGATAATCCGTAGTACGAAGAGCAATGAGGAACTGCGGGATAAATTATCCGATTATCATGAAAATGATATTGCGGATGCATTTGTGCGTCTGGATGAAGAAGAACGAAAGAGATTATACCCAATCCTGGGAGCGGAACAGGTTGCGGAAATCTTTACTTATATTGATGACCCGGATTTATATCTGAATGAATTGGATCTGGATAAAGCGGCACGGGTTATTTCCTACATGGACTCCGATGATGCGGTAGATGTCTTAGACGAACTGGATGATTCCAAGCAGGCACAGCTGGTAGAGTTGCTGGACGAGGAATCCAGTCATGACATTAAGATGATTCAGTCCTATGAGGATGATGAAGTCGGTAGTAAGATGACTACGAACTTCATTGTGATTAAGAATGATCTTACCATCCGGCAGGCTATGCGAGAGCTGATTCGTCAGGCGGGAGAAAATGATAACATTTTGACAGTTTATGTTACTGATGAAGCAGGCAAATTCTATGGAGCCATCGATTTAAAGGACTTAATCATTGCCCGTGAAAATAATGCACTGGAAGATATCATCAGTACATCTTATCCGTATTTGCGGGATCATGAACAGATTAGTGAATGTATCGAGCGAATGAAGGACTATGCAGAGGACTCCATTCCGGTACTGGATGAAAATGATGAAATCTTAGGTGTTATCACATCTCAGGATATCGTAGAAGTTGTGGATGATGAGATGGGTGATGACTACGCAAAGTTAGCAGGTCTGACCGCCGAAGAAGATTTACAGGAAACGCTGGTAGAGAGTATGAAGAAACGTCTGCCATGGCTGATTATCTTACTGGTACTTGGCATGGGCGTATCTTCTGTAGTGGGGATTTTTGAGACCGTTGTAGCCGTAATTCCAATTGTCATGTGTTTCCAGTCGCTGATACTTGACATGGCAGGAAATGTCGGAACACAGTCGCTGGCTGTAACCATTCGTGTACTGGTAGATGAAAATCTTACATCAAAACAGAAGCGTCATCTGGTAGGAAAAGAAATGCGTGTTGGGTTTATGAACGGGCTTTTTCTGGGGATACTGGCATTTTCCTTTATCGGATTATATGTCTGGTTGTTAAAGAATAATCCGGTGAGTCATGCATTTGTTATTTCAGGATGCGTGGGCCTTGCACTGATGATAGCAATGGTAATATCAAGCCTTGTGGGAACCTTGATTCCAATGCTTTTTCATAAGATTAAGATTGATCCGGCAGTGGCATCCGGTCCATTGATTACCACAATTAATGACCTGGTAGCAGTAGTAACCTATTATGGATTAGTCTGGCTGCTGTTGATAGATGTATTGCATTTTGCATAGCATAAAACCTTAGGATGACGAGGAAATAAAGGATGAATAAAATCCAGAATATAAAAGTCCTTTTTTGGGATATTGATAATACACTGCTTGATTTTGATGCGGGAGCAGAAGATTCCATGAAACAGACATTTGCAGATTTGGGGCTGGAGTTTAAACCGGAAATGTTTGATGTTTTTCAGAAAGAAAATCATATTATCTGGGACAAAATCGAAAAGGGTGAATTATCAAGGGAAGACCTTCCCTATGTCCGTTGGCAGATTATATTAAAACGGCTGGGATTAAAAGCCGATGGTGTGGCAATGGAGCATGTGTTCCGAAGCTACCTTCATAATAGTGCAGTGCCGGTGAGCGGTGCATTGGAAACATTGGAAGCTTTAGCAGGAAAATACATATTCTGTGCAGCAAGTAACGGACCGTATGAGCAGCAGCTAAACCGTCTGGAACGAGGCGGCATGCGTAAATATTTTACACATTGCTTTGTTTCGGAAAAGGTTGGCGTAGAGAAACCGAGCCTTCGCTTTTTTGAAAAATGTATGGAAGAATTGCCTGGAATTGAACCGGAAGAATGCCTGATGATAGGTGATTCCCTGACAGCAGATATTGCAGGAGGGCATGCTGCAGGACTTAAAACCTGTTGGTATCATCCGGAAGATGCCATAACCAATGAAAAATTAAGAGAGTTAGAGCAGCAGGCAGATTACAGAGTAGAAAAATTGGTGGATTTGACAAAAAAATTATAGCTTGGATGGGAGAGATTAACAGGAGAAAAATGGAAGACAGGAAAGAAATTATAAAAATCAAAGAACCCATATCAACTGCAAATAAGTTTCACTCTTCGGAGCTTTTTTATATTGAAGAGGCAAAATTACCGTTCTCAGCAGGAATTTATACTTTAACGGGGTGTGCGATGCACTGGCATCATTCATGGGAAATTTTGTGCCAGTTAGAGGGTGAAGCATATGTAAGATTTGGTGGGGAGAAGATTATTTCAAGACCAGGCGACATCACGGTCATTTCTGGGGAAGAACCACATGAAACGGAAAAAATTACAAAGCGACATAAAATATTGTTGTTACAGTTTCAAATGGAACCTGTTTTACCCTATTTTTCTGTGGCAAAGGAATATCAACACATTCCAAGTATATTATTAGATCCGTTTCGAAAAGTTGGACATTTTAATTTGAGAAGTAAAAAAGTAGAATCCATTATGTGGAAAATAGAGGGAGAATATAAAAAGAAGATTTTGGGATATGAGATTCGGATACCTGCGTATATTATGGAACTAATGGTATACTTTATGCGAAATGATTATATTTGTGCCAGAAGACCTGCGACAGAAGTTATGATAGCCTTGGAAAAAATCAGACCTGCGTTGTCTTACATAGAAGAAAATTATCAAAATCATATAGAGTTACAAAATGTAGCAGAATTGTGTTGCATGAGTATGTATACATTTTGCAGAGTGTTTAAACAGGCAACAGATTATACATTTGTAGAGTATTTAAATCATATCCGATTAAAATCTGCAGAAAAATTATTGCTTTCCACAAAACTCTCCATCAGTGAAGTGGCATATGAATCTGGTTTCTCAGGATTGAGCTATTTTAACCGGAAGTTTAAGGAAGTATATTCTATGGGACCAAGCAGATACCGTAAAATAAGTGGAAATGAAGAAATAAACAACTGTGAGGGTTATCATCATTCCAGAATTTAAAATATAGTAGTATTTATAGGAGACGAAATATACAAAATGTGATTAGTATATTTCGTCTTTTTTTAATTAAAAATGTCTTGCGCAAAATAGTGCAAAAATAAAGCAAGAATGAAATTGAATCATGAATATAAAATCGTTATATTTAAACTACAAAAAGCAAGGAGAATAAAGTAAAAGGCGCCAGGGGAGAAGAACAAAAAAGTATTAGTGTAAAAGGAGGAAAAAGAATGAAGAGATTAGTTGCAGTACTGTTGTGTATGACAATGGCAGTATCAATTACAGCTTGTGGTAACTCTGAAACAGAAAATAACAAAGTAGCAGGAACAGAAGCCGGAGATAAACCGGAAAGCATTAGCGTTATTTGTACAACCGACGAAGAAGGACTTTATGAGTATGCTGGAAAGAAGTACGAAGAAATGTATGGTGTAAAAGTGAATCTGATTTGTCAGTCCTATGATAGTACACACGAAAAAATTACTACAACATGGACCGGTGGAGGAGATGCGGATGTTTGCTATGTAGATATTCCCTGGGTTGCAGAATTTGAAAGTAAGGGAGTAACCATAGACTTAAGTGAATATATGGATGAAGATGTAAAAAACAGTTTGATTGAGAGTTCGTTAAATCAGATGATTTATAATGGAAAAACAGAAGCAATTCCGTTTGCAAATGGTGGAAAATGGATGTTTTATAATAAGCAGATGTTAGCGGATGCTGGATATGAGGAGCCACCAAAAACATGGGATGAATTAAAAGAAATGTCTCAGGATATGATGGATAAAGGCATTTGCAAGTATGGTATTGCGTGGGGGGCATCCCAGGCAGAAGGTTTGATTTGTGATTTGACAACCATGATTTACAGTTTTGGCGGAACATGGCAGAAAGAAGATGGCTCATTTGACATCAACAGTGAAAGTGCAAATAATGCAGTACAGTTTATGTATGATTCTATGCAGGATGGATGGGCAGATCCAGCATCAATTACCTACACGGACAGAGATTGCCTGGATCCATTCATGGCAGGAGATACAGCATTTGTTATGAATTGGGCTTATGTGTATGGATATGCAAATAATCCAGAAAATTCTACTGTTGCAGGAAATGTAGATGTATGCTTAATGCCTGGAACTGATAAAGCAGAAAGTGCTTCAGTAACTGGTGGCGGTGGCTTCGGAGTATTATCTACCTCAAAATATCCGGAGTATGCATATAAATATATTGAGTTATTTACTAGTGAGGATATTCAGAAATATGCATATGAGAATTATAATGTACTGCCGACAATTGATGCATTATATAAAGATGAGAATCTGGTGGCTGAACATGAAGAGCTGGCTAAGTTTTATCCGCAGTTTGCAACAGCACATCCAAGACCTCAGCTTGCTGATTATAGTGAGTGGTCTAATACAGTACAACCATTATTTTCGGCAGCACTGTCAGGTTCAACTTCAATAGAGGATGCACTAAATCAGGCAGAAGAAGTATCAGAAAGTTTTGTGAATTAAATAGAGAATGGCAGGTAGGTAAACTGCCTGCCATTTTTAATATGAGGGTAAGAATATGAAGAGGAAGAATAAATCAAGTATATCACAAGCAAGAACTGCTTATGGAATGATTACTCCTGCCATGCTGATTATCATGGGATTAGGATTATTTCCTGTTTTGTTTACATTGTGGTTCAGCTTAAATGATGTAAATCCAGGTAGTCTTGTAACGAAATTTGTTGGATTAAAGAATTATGCAGAAGTTATGAGTACCCATGCATTTTGGAATTCTTTAAAAATTACTTTATATTTTTCAGTTGTATCAGTGATAATTCAGATTATATTGGGAACACTTACAGCATTATTGCTGAATCAAAATTTTAAGGGAAGAGGCTTTGTGCGTGGAATTATTCTGATTCCATGGGCAGTGCCAACGATTGTAAATGCAAATTTGTGGAAATGGATTTTTAATGCGAACGCAGGAATTTTGAATAAAGTATTATTAAAATTACATTTGATAGATGAAAATATAGTCTGGCTTGGAAGTGGTAAGCTTGCAATTAATATGATTATATTATCAGATACATGGAAGATGCTTCCACTTGTTATCATTATGCTGCTTGCAGGACTCCAGACCGTGTCTAATGATGCAAAGGAGGCATCAATTATAGACGGGGCAAATGCATGGCAGAGATTTAAAGTAGTGTATTTTCCTGCATTAAAGCCAATGTATATAGTGGTTCTTGTTTTGCGTACAATTCAGACGATTCGAGTTTTTGATATTGTATATTCGTTGACGTCAGGTGGACCAAATGACAGTACACAGGTAGTAAGCTTTTATGCGTATCATGAAATCTTTGATTACTTACATTATGGTAAAGGTTCGGCAATATGCGTAATTATAGCAGTTGTTATATTGTTATTGAGCCTTCTTTACCTGAAAGCAGGAAAAACGGAGGATTAAGATATGAATCGAACGGTAAAGAGAAGAATAGGAAGGATATTATTATATTTGGCAGTGATATTATTGGTTCTTTGGACGCTATTGCCAATTATCTGGATGTTTATATCCAGTATCATATCAGAAAATGAATTGTTAAGTAGTGACAAAATACTGCCTACATCAATTACCTGGGAACGATACAAAATGTTATTGTGGGATAAAAATCCAACAAAACAAGTTGAAGTATTCCGAATGGCAATAAAAAACAGTTGCATTGTTGCGGGTACAACAACAGTAATTAGTCTTGTATTAGGTGCAGTGGCATCCTATGCGTTTGCAAGATTACGCTTTCGAATGAAAAAACCAATGTTATTTGGAGTAATGTTTTTTCAGCTGCTACCACCAATTGCATTGGTAATACCGTATTATATCATGATTAGCCGGATGGGGCTGCTGGATCATTTGGGAACATTAATATTAATTAATACAAATGCAGTTCTTGCCTATGTAATCTGGGTCTTGAACGGATATTTTAAATCGGTTCCATTTGAACTTGAAGAAGCGGGACGGGTAGATGGTTGTAGTTGGAATCAGGTGTTTTGGAAAATTATTATGCCGACAGCATTACCGGGATATGTTGCAGTAGGTGTTCTTGCATTCCTTATGGCATGGGATGAATTTCTGTATGCATTAATTTTTACTACATCAAAAACTTCGAAGACATTAACGGTTGCGGTATCAGAGTTTGGAACAAAGTATGGAATTGATTATGGAATGATGATGACTGCAGGATTGCTGGCTACAGTTGTACCAATGGTATTAGCACTAATTTTCCAAAGATATATTGTAGGAGGATTAACGGCAGGAGCGGTTAAGGGTTAAGAAAAAGGAGTAAAGAATGGAACACGGATTTAAGTGGAATTTTATTGACAAAAAAGGGACGTTTGTTTGTGAAAATGCCCGGGAAGTAAATCAATTATATTTTCCTATATGCAATGAGGCTGGAATGAAAGCATCGGTGACACCCTGCTTAAATGGAGATGCCAAAAAGAATCAAAATGAATTTTTGTATCTGCCAGTTTCAGTAGAGGACTTACATAATAATCGTTCTGGAAGAAATTTCTGGGTTTATACAAAAGAGCAGGGAGCATTTTCTGTGGTGGGAAATTCTGCAAGACAGAGAGCAGAGCATTGTTTTAAGGATGAAGAAAAATGGAATAAAATAGAGTGCGGATTGCTATATCACAGCTTGTATTATACAATCCCTGAATTGAAATTAAACTGTATTTTTACAACGTTTTGTCCGGCAAATGAGGATGTAGTAGAAATTAACAGGGTTATTCTGGAAAATTACGGGTCAGAGATTCTGGAATTTGTGCCAACAGCGGCATTTCCTATTTTTGGACGATCGGCAGATAATTTAAGAGATCATAGACATGCAACATCACTGATGCAGAGGATAACATTGGAAGAAAACGGGATTGTTGTAAAGCCAACGATACACCATGATGAAAGAGGTCATGAACCGAATGATACAAGTTATTTTGTATATGGATCAGATGAAAGCGGGCAGGCAGCAGTAGAAATGTTCCCTACAGTAGAGGAGTTTATTGGAAAGGGAGGAACATTGGACTGGCCTGGAACAGTAGTAGAAAATAGTATACCAGAACATGATATGACATATCGGAAAGATGGTATGGAATGCATTGGCGCAATGCGTTTTGCAAAGGTACGGTTAGCACCAGGCGAGAAAAAAGAATATATTATCTGCGCTGGAATTACTGAAAAAGAAAATTTTAACAAGGAGTTTGAAAAGTATAACAGTAAAGAAAAGGTTGAAGCTGCGTGGAAACAAAATGAAGAGCATTGGAATGGAGAAGCTGACAAGATAAAATTTCAGGGCAATTCAGATAAGTTTGATGGCTGGTTAAGGTGGGTAAGCATACAGCCTGTTTTAAGAAAAATATATGGTTGTTCATTTCTTCCATATCATGATTATGGAAGAGGTGGTCGCGGGTGGAGAGATTTGTGGCAGGATTATCTGACATTATTATTACAAAATCCAATGCGGGTTCGAAGTGTTTTTGTTCATAACATGAAAGGTGTCAGACTGGATGGAAGTAATGCAACTATTATTTTGGACGGTGAGGGCAATTTTCAGGCAGACAGAAACAAAATATCCAGAGTTTGGATGGATCATGGTGTCTGGCCATTATTTACACTGTTGTTATATATGAATCAAACTGGAGATATTTCTATTTTAGATGAAGAAGTGTCTTACTGGAAAGATGCACAAATTGAAAGAGCGAAAAGGATTGACACAAATTGGAAAAAAGAAGATGGAAATAGTCAAAAGACAAAGGATGGTGAATGTTATACCGGAACAATATTAGAGCATTTACTTTTAGAAAATTTAATTTGCAGCTTAAATATTGGAGAACATGGGAATATAAAGCTTGAAGATGGGGATTGGAATGATCAGTTGGATATGGCTCCGGATAAAGGGGAAACAATACCATTTACGGCTTTTTATGGAAAAAATATATGTGATATAGCAGATTTACTTGAGATTCAAATAGAGAAAGAAGACCGAAAAACGATTTCTGTATTTGAAGAAATGGAAGTACTACTTGAGGGATTAAAGGAAAAGGAACCCCAAAAAGAAGTGGAAGTATTAAAGAAATATTATGAACACATAAGATTTGGAATAAGCGGAAAAAAGAAAAAAATACCGGTTTTAGAATTAAAAGATATGTTGCGCTGGAAAGGAAAACAATTATTGCAGCAGGTCCGAGAAAATGAATGGATTGAATTATCATCAAAAGAAGGCTTTTTTAATGGTTATTATAACAATGATGGAAATGCAGTTGATGGAATTCTTGGAGATGGAAAATTGCGATTTGGATTGACAGCCCAGACCTTTTCTATTATGTCAGGGGCGGCAACGGATGAACAGGTTCAAAAAACAATCCATGCTGTAAATAATTATCTTCCAGATAAAAATACCGGAGGAATCAGGCTGACGTTACCATTGGGAGATAATACCTGGAATTTTGGAAGAGGATTTGCACTTATTTATGGAGAAAAAGAAAATGGTGGCATGTTTAGTCATATGACAACTATGTATGCTTATGCGTTATATAGCAGAGGGTATGCAAGGGAAGGTTATCAGATTATAAAATCTATTTATGAACTTTCTACAAATACACAAATAGCACAAATATATCCTGGTGTGCCGGAGTATATCAGTAGCAGAGGAAGGGGAATGTATTCCTATGTTACTGGTGCAGGAAGCTGGACAATTTTTCTGATGCTGACACAGGTATATGGCATACGTGGGCAACTTGGAGACTTATTAATTGAACCAAAACTAGTAAAGGAGCAGTATGATTCCGGTGAAGTTTTAACAGTAGACACATTATTTGCGGAAAAAGAAGTATGTGTTTCCTTTTATAACAGAAAACATTTGGATTATGGAGAATATCAGTTGGGTGAACTTAGCATAAATGGAGAAGTATGGAAGAATCAGATAAATAGTACCTCTGTTGTGCTACATCAGGCTGAACTGGAAGAAAAGCTTATAGCAGGTAGGAAAAATCAAATTTGTATCGAATTAGTGGAAAGGAAGGGATGATGTGATGGAACTTAAATTTCCGGTGGGATTAGAAAAAAATGAAGTTTTAATAGAAAGGGACGGAATAAAAATAGAAGTACCGTGGCCGGTTCAGATTCAGATTTTAAAGGAAAGAAACAAGAAAGCAAAGTATGATGTAATAAGAAATGAAAAAAACATTTATATTGCAGAAGCAGACGTAGAAGTAAATAAAGAAAATAGATTTCATATTACTGATATGTGGGAACAAAATACAAATAATATAAAATTGAGCAGAAAGGTGGCCTGCATTTCAGCAGAAAAAGAGACTGCTATCCGGATATCTACGGAATTCCATTGTAAATCAAAACATGCAAAAAATTTTGACGATTATCAATTTGTAATACCGGGAGCTTTTTATAATAAGAATGATACAGACCAGAATGGACAGGATGATTATCTTGGAACTTTCGAGCAGGATTATAAGGATGATAGAAATCCAAATTTGTCAGTGACAGGATTTGCAAAAAATGACAAGCAATTTATTTCACTAATTCGGGCAGATATTCCAAAGGTGGATACTACAATAACCAGAAAACAGATAGCAGAAAGGCATTTTGTTCATAATACAGATATTGGATCCCTGGGAATTGCACCATCTGCAAATAGAATGGAAGAATTTTTGTTACGTTGTGATTATCCATTTTATGAGAGAAATTCATTTTGCTTAAATGTAGATGGATCGGAGTGGGCTGCATATCGAAAGATAAAACAGGGAGAAGAATTGGAAGTTTCATATATCCTGCAGTTTGGAGAAGCTGAAAATCTGACAGAAGCATCGTGGAAGACGAGCGTATTTCAGATGGAACGAATTCTTAATGATGATATCAGGCATCCATTTAGTTTAGAAGAAACAATACCATACAGAAGAGACTTATTACACAATAGTTTTAGAGATTTTCCGGAAAAGAAAAATCATCCTTGTGGTTATGTGTGTCATTTCTCGCCGAGAGAAAATTATGGAAATCAAAACGTACTGGAATATGGATTTTCCGGAAATCAGACTATGGTTTGCTATGAAATGCTTCGGGCTGCAGAAGAAACAGGAAAGGAAGAATATAGGGAAAGGGCATTAAAAACAATACAATTTTTTGTGGAACACTGTATTGCAGAAAGTGGTTTGCCGAATGCGATGTACAGTGTAGAAAAAGAAGAATTTGTTTATTGGTGGACTGGCGTATTAATGCCATTTCAGTATTCGGAAAACAGAGAAGAATTAGAAAAATTTCTGGGCAATCAGGTCGTAGGTGCAATGATGGGAATTGCAGAAAAATTAAAAGGAACAAAAGGAAATTATTGCCGGACTATGACGGAGGCTATGTATTATTTAATGCTCTGTTTTCTTGAGGAAAAGGAAAATGGAACATTACATAAAGACTGGCTGGATGTAGTGGTTGCATTTTGTGATAAAATGATTGAAATTCAGAATACAGATGGCTCCTGGTATCGGGCATATACGATGGAAGGTACTCCAATGACATATCCGGAAGAATGGTTTGGAAGTAATGTGATAGAGCAGGGGTCAGGAACAATTTTTCCGGGAGAAGTATTGGCATTAGTACATGAATACACCGGTAATGAGAAATATAGAAGTGCATTGTGTAAAGCTGCTGATTTTATTATGGAACATTATGTAGAAGATGTTTTATATCTGGGAGGATTAAATGATACAACACATAAAAAGTCTGTAAAGATAGATGCTGTTGGAGTAATGTATAATATGCGGACATTGTTGTTGGCTTATGAAACTACCAAAAAAGAACGATATTTGTATGGCGCAAAATCAGCAGCACAGATTCTTGCATCATGGACTTATCTTTGGGATATTCCGTTTGATGAAAATACACTTCTTGGAAAGAATGATTTTGGAACAACTGGCTGGGCAGGGTGTGATGTTATTCCGGGATGTAGCTATGTGGACGATGAATTTGTAGAATTCGTACCAGATTTAATGCGAATTGCAGAGTATAGCGGGAATAAAAAACTGGCTATATTGGGAAAAATTGTAACATTAGGAATGCAGCACGGTTTATCTATGCCACAAAGAATGTATGGATATACAATGCCTGGAATTCAGTGTGAAGGATTTCTGACATCCTTATGGCTTTCTGATACAGATGATTTGGAATTTTCGGGAGCTGTAGCAAAAAATAAAGGAGATGATAATGATACTTGTAATGGACTGATAAATGGTCAGGCACTTTACAATCTCGATTCATTAAAAAGAAGATATCACACATTAGAGTTTGATAAAATAATTGAGCAGATATTTGCCGAGTAAAGTTATAATGCCTCATAGACATTTTATGCGTCTATGAGGCATTTTCTATAGAAGTCGGTATCGCACCGATTAGTATCAGCAGTGCTCCCAGAATTTCAAAAGGAGTCAGAGTTTCGTGCAAAAGCAGAACAGCAAAGGTAACAACCGATAGTGTTTGACAGAATAAGCAGTGTTCATTACAATGTTTTTAGAAAAAAGAAATGGGGGAACAGAGATGTTAGAATGTGAAATTGAAATCGGAAAAGAAGAGCAGGATGCGCTGCTTGAAATCACTTTGAATTCGAAGGAGTATCGAAAGAAAAGAAAAGCGGAAGCAATAAAATTTTCAATTCTGATTGTAGCTTGTATTTTGATTATAATATGGAGAGTAACAAATAGTGATACAAGGCTTGTTGTACTTTGCTCACTCCTGGCTGCATATAGTCTTTTTATGATATGCGGAGGAAGCAAGCTGATGCAGAAGACGGTATTAAAGAAATCTGTTACAGCAATGGATAAAGAACTAAAATCCGGTTATCGGAAGTATACTTTCAGTGAAGATGGAATTCTTTTAAAATCAGAAGTTTCAGAAGGAAATACTGCATGGACACTTTATAAGGATTGGGAAATCTATGGAAATTACATCTGCATCAGGAATCTGTCGAATGAAAATGTTCTTGTAAAACAGGATAAATTGTCGGCAGAAGAGAGGACATGGCTGATTGATTTACTGACCCGTCATCTGGGAAAAGCAGTAAATGAGAAATGAATGGAAAGAAAATAAATAAAAAATAGATGAAAAGAAAATGGGGGAACAGAGATGTTAGAATATGAAATTGAAATCGGAAAAGAAGAGCAGGATGCGCTGTTGGAAATAACTTTGCAATCGGATGTATACCGGAAGAGAAGAAAAGTGGTAACGATTACTTCTGTGATTATGTGCATAATCTGTCTGCCGTCCGGAATGTTAAGCTTTATGCTTGGCAGGGCAGAAATGGGTTCACTTTTTATGATTCTTTGGGCAGCTTTTCTATATTTTGCATGCGGCGGGAAAAAGGTACAGCAGAAAGCACGACTTAAGAGATTTTACGCAAATGCACAGAAGGCACTGGTAAGTGGTCACCGCAAGTATATTTTCAGTGAAGAAAGCATCAGCATAAAATCAGAAATAGCGGAGGGTGTGAATCTGTGGACTGCCTATAAGGACTGGGGATTCTATGAAAATTATATTTATATCAGAAATCTGTCCAATCAGGTGATTCTGGTAAGACAGAGTGAGCTGTCAGCAGAAGACCATGCATGGCTGGTGGATTTGCTGACCCGTCATCTGGGCGCAGCGCTGGCATAGAGGAAGCAGAATGAAATGATGGAACGGAATCTTACTACAGGAAGTGTATTTAAAAATGTAATTATATTTTCGCTGCCATACCTTTTATCTTATTTTTTACAGACATTGTATGGAATGGCAGATTTATTTATCATCGGGCAGTTTGAAGGAGTTGCCAGCACTACGGCGGTATCCATTGGCTCACAGGTCATGCATATGATAACAGTTATGCTGGTGGGACTTGCCATGGGAACAACGGTCAGCATCGGACAGGCGATTGGAAGCAAAGATAAGAAACGGGTGGCAGAAGGAATTGGAAACACGGTAATCCTATTTATGGGAGTTGCCCTTGTGCTGATGACGGTGCTGCTCTTGCTGACAAAACCAATTGTAACAGTAATGTCTACACCGCAGGAAGCAATAATGGGAACAATATCCTATCTTACCATCTGCTTTATCGGGATTCCTTTTATTACAGCATATAATATTATCAGTGCAATTTTCCGTGGTATGGGTGACAGCAAGAGTCCGATGTACTTTATTGCCATTGCATGTGCAGCAAATATTGTCTTGGATTATGTATTTATCGGCGGTCTGCATCTTGGACCGGCAGGTGCAGCTCTTGGAACTACCTGCGCTCAGGTCATCAGTGTAATGATTTCCCTCGTTATGATTATAAGACAGCGGGAGAAATTTTCTCTTAGCAGAAAAGATTTCAGATTAAGCCACAATATCATGGGACAGATTTTAAAAATCGGTATTCCCATTGCATTGCAGGACGGTTTCATTCAGGTGGCATTTATGATTATCACCATCATTGCGAACCAGCGTGGATTAAATGATGCAGCGGCTGTGGGAATCGTGGAAAAGATAATAAGCTTCCTGTTCCTGATTCCGTCCTCCATGTTATCAACAGTATCTGCACTTGGTGCACAGAATATCGGAGCGGGAAAGAGGCAGCGTGCCAATGAAACACTGCGCTATGCTGTGATGATTACAGTGGGCTTTGGAATTATCGTAGGAATCTTCATGCAGTTCTTCGCCAGTCCGGTGGTGGCGTTATTTACAGATGCATCGGATGCATCGGGAGCGGAAGTGGTACGTCTGGGAGGTCAATACTTAAGGGGATATGTCTGGGATTGCATGTTCGCAGGAATTCATTTCAGCTTCAGCGGATATTTCTGTGCCTGCGGCAGATCCGGCATCTCATTTTTACATAATATCATTGCAATTACATTGGTAAGAATTCCGGGCGTTTATCTGACTTCGACTTTATTCCCGGATACCTTATTCCCGATGGGGCTGGCAACGGCAGCAGGCTCCCTGCTTTCCGCAATCATCTGTGTTGTTGCATTTACAATCTTAAACCGGAAGGAAAAATCATGAAGCCGTTAATTTTGTTTGCACTGCCAGTACTGTTTGGTTGCAGCTATTAGCCAAAAATGAAAAAAGATTGATTTTGGCTAATAAAAAACATCAGTGATTTAAAAATGTAAATACGAGGAAGGCTTGCATAATTCCTCCTGTTTTCCACATACTACCCATACAACACAAAAATGGAAAGTATGTAGGAAACAGGAGGAATTTTTAATGAAAGCAACAGGAATTGTACGTAGAATAGATGATTTGGGGAGAGTTGTAGTGCCAAAGGAAATCCGCAGGACACTGCGAATCCGGGAAGGTGACCCGCTGGAAATTTTTACAGACCGGGAAGGTGAAATCATTCTTAAGAAATATTCTCCCATTGGAGAACTGAGCCAGTTTGCCGGACAGTATGCGGAGAGCCTGGCACAGAGCACTGGGCATCTGGTATGTATTACCGACAGGGACCATGTGATTGCGGCTGCAGGAAACGGAAAGAAGGAATTCGAAGGAAAGCCAATCAGCAGGCAGTTAGAGGAACTGATCGAAGACCGGAAAAATATTCTTGCACAGCAGGGAGACAGCAAATTTGTACGAATTACCTTAGATGATACCGGGAACTATCATGACCAGGCAATCAGCACGATTATCTGTGAAGGAGATGCCATCGGAGCAGTTGTTTTATATGAGAAAAATGAAACTGCAAAAATGGGAGAAACCGAAAGCAAGCTTGCTATTACAGCGGCGGGATTTTTAGGAAGACAAATGGAACAGTAGCCTTGTAACTTTTTATGGAACAGTGTAAAATAGAGCAATATGGAGGAATCCCATGTCCCATAAAGAGAAGAAAAAAAGGAAAAAGAAATACCGTGGTTTCTGGCTTTTTGTAAAGCTGCAGATAGTTCTGATACTTCTGGTAATCGGCGGGCTGGCGTATTACTATTTTGGCGGGTATGCCAGTCAGGTCAGTGCCATGCATGAAGAGGCAGTCCGGTTTGTAAAAGAGTCGACGAAGGACACATTTCGGGCGGAGCAGACCAGCCAGGTTTATGATGTGAATGGAACGAGAATCATGTCACTTCGTGGCACCAAGGATGTAAGCTATCTGACCAGTGATGAGATACCGGAAGAAGTCAAAGAAGCTATGGTCAGTATTGAAGATAAAAAATTTTACAGTCATGGCGGAATCGATTTTAAGGCAATTATCCGTGCAGTCTGGGCAATGGTGCGTAACGGAGAAGTAACCCAGGGCGGAAGTACCATTACGCAGCAGCTTGCAAGAACCATTTTCCTAAATAATGACAGAACGTGGCAGCGAAAAATGGAAGAAATTTTCATTGCCACAGAGCTGGAAAAGAAATATACCAAGGATGAAATCTTAGAGTTTTATCTTAATAATATTTATTTTGGAAATGGATATTATGGCATTCAGGCGGCGAGCCGGGGATATTTTGATACAGATGTTTCATTTTTGTCATTGTCCCAGATGGCATATCTTTGTGCGATACCGAATAATCCGACGATGTATAATCCTTATAAGAACCCGGATAATACGTTAGGAAGACGTGACCGCATTTTAAAAAACATGTATGAGGATGGCAAAATCAGCCGCAGGGAATATAAGGATGCCAGACAGGAAACGATTGTACTCAGCACAGCAGAGCCAACAAAGCGTTATGATGCGGTAGAGACCTATGCCTGCTATTGTGCAACACGGGCATTGATGGAGCAGCAGGGCTTTGAATTCCGGACAGATTTTTCTTCGGAGGAAGATCGAAAGACCTATGAAGATGCCTATCAGGAGCAGTATAAAACCTGCGAACAGTCTCTTTATACAGGAGGCTATAGAATCTATACTTCCATTGATTTAAATATGGAAGAGCAGCTTCAGAATGCAGTGGATGAGAAGCTGCAGGATTTTACCGATGTCAATGAAGAGGGCATTTATACATTGCAGAGTGCGGCAGTATGCATTGACAATGAGACCGGTTTTGTAAAGGCAATCGTAGGCGGCAGAAGTCAGGAATATGACGGGCATATGCTAAACCGCGCCTATCAGAGTTACCGGCAGCCGGGCAGTGCCATCAAACCGTTGATTGTATATACACCGGCGCTGGAGCGGGGCTATACCCCGGATACTGTGGTGGAAGATGCACCGATTGAGGATGGACCGGAAAATGCCAGTGGCAGGTATCTTGGCAGCGTAACCTTGCGTTATGCAGTAGAAAATTCCATTAATACAGTGGCGTGGAATCTTTTAGAAGAGATGACTCCCGTTACAGGAATTTCCTATCTGAAGGAGATGAATTTCGCAAAGCTGTCCCCGGAGGATGAAAGACCGGCGGCATCTCTGGGTGGATTTACCAATGGAGTCTCTCCGGTAGAAATGGCGGCGGCTTATGCCACCATAGAAAATGATGGAAAATACCGGGAGCCTACCTGCATTGTAGAGATACAGGATGCAGACGGAAACGCTATCTATCAGAAAATTGTCGATGAAAAGCAGGTTTATAAAACCAATGCAGCCCGTTGGATGACCAATATATTAGAGGGTGTTCTGACACAAGGAACAGCAAAGGGACTGGCATTGTCCGAGACTGCCAGTGCAGCGAAAACAGGAACCACCAATTCCAATAAGGATGGCTGGTTTGTAGGCTATACAAAGTATTACACCACCAGCGTCTGGGTTGGATATGATATTCCGGCAGAACTTCCAGGACTGACAGGAGCCAGCTATCCGGGAGAAATCTGGTATGATTATATGGAAAATTTACATAAAGAATTACCGTATGCAGATTTTGTGGCACCTCTTGGCACAGGCAATGATGCTGATGCGGAGAGTGGCACAGATGTGACAGAGGGTAATGCAGCAGAGAATGACACTACAGGAGATAATACAGCTCCGGCAGATGAAGAAAGGCAATAATATGGAAAAGAAAGCTGATTTAAAGACAATGACCTGGAAACAGCGGATCGGATTTGTCTGGGATTATTACAGACTTGTAATACTGGCAGTAGTTGCAGTGATTATTTTGATTGGTATGACGGTACATCATTATATGACCACAAAGGAAGATATTTCCCAGATTGTATTAGTAAATGCAAAGAGTATGCCAGCAGATGAAGAACCGGATTTCTCAGAATTCATGGAGCAATATGGATATGATACAGCAGTCCAGGAGGTTGTGGTAAATGATGCATATTATGTGGATTTAACCAGCACAGATACCAGTAATCTCTATTCCTATCAGTCCCTGCAGACAGTGATTGCAGGCGGTGGAGTAGATGTTTTGGGTGCTGATGAAATGGTTTTTGAAAATCTTGCCCAGTCTGGTGCCATAGCAGATTTGACGCAGTACTTTTCCAAAGACGAGCTGGAACAGTTAAAGGATTATATCTTCTATGTAGAGGATAAGGACACCGGAGATACTTTTGCAGCAGGCATCCGTCTTGGAACCGGAAGCTGGCCGGTTGAACACGGTTATTATGAAAAGGAATGTATTCTTGGTATTGCCCTTGGCTCCGAACATAAGGAAGCAGCGGAGCAGATGTTCCGTTATTTGCTGGAAAAATCCAATTTAGACTAAAGAAAGCGCAAGATATAGACGATATAAAAATGAGAAATGGTACATTGTGTATATCTTGCGGAAAAATCTTGCGAAAGATGACAAAATGACCTATAATAAAACTACCTGGACCATGAGAAGATAAGGCAGATGAATCATAAATTATGGATGAAAAGATTTATAAAATAGGTGATTATGAATTCGAAACCTTAAGGGAATACAGGCAGGCGCAGGAAGATTTAAAGAAAATCAAGTATATTACCGATGAACTGGATATTTATGATCCGGAAGTAGCAATCCGGTTGTATACCATGATGCGCACGAAGAAAATCCGTTTTAAAAGTGAAATCGGAAAATCGTTCTTCTGGTGCATTTCAGATATTGTTGCGGATAGTTCGCAGAACATGATAGAAGAAAAAATTGCCAAGGAAGAAGCGGAAGCAGAAGCAAAGCTGCCATTTCATTTTACCTGGCAGAAGGTGGTCGGCATCGTATGCATCATTGTTGCGACAGCCTGTATCGGATATTATGCGATTTCGGAATATGCGGATTATAAAGCTGCTAACAGGCTTAAGGATTTACAGAATAAGAAACAGAATAATGTAGTAGAGCACCTTGTAACAGGAACGGAGCAGATGAATCCGGAAATCACAGAAGATGCAACTGAAACAGGAGAGACAACAGAGCAGCCACTGATTATGTTAGAGGATTATGTTTCCCTGTATGCGGAAAATCCGGAATTAATCGGATGGTTACATATTCCGGATACGGATATTGATTATCCGGTCATGCAGTCTTCACAGGAAGAACCGGATTATTATCTGAAACATGATTTTGATAAAAATGACGACCTGAATGGCACCCTTTTTATCGATGCCAGAAATGATTACATAAACAGGGATACCAATATCATCATTTACGGACATAATATGAAAAGCGGAATGATGTTTGGCGAATTAAAGAAATATCTGGACGAAGATTTCTACAATGCCCATAAGACGATAGAATTTAATACTCTTTATGAAAGAGGAGTCTATGAAGTCATTGAAGTGGGATTATCGGAGGTCCAGTATCAGGATGAAAATGTATTCCGGTATTATAATTTTCTGAATGCAGATTCCGAAGAAGAATATCAGGAATATTTAAATAATGTGGCACAGCTTTCTGTATATGGCACAGAGATAGACAGTACTTATGGAGACCAGCTGCTGACTCTTTCTACCTGCAATAATTATACACAGGACGGAAGAATGTTTATACTGGCAAAGCGTGTACAGTAAGCAGATAAGAAGTATAATGTATCAAGCAGATAAAGCTAGGAGAGATGAGAGATGCAGATATTGAAAAAAGGATTTTCTATTTTTGCAGCAGTATGTTTGCTGCTGGCAGTGATGCCGGGACAGACAGTCCGGGCAGACGAGACAACAGATGAAAATGGATTTACAGTAGATGACAGTGGAACACTGGTTGCCTACAGCGGAGCCGGTGGAGCAATTACAATTCCAGAGTCAGTATCTACAATTGCAAGTGGTGTATTTGCATCCAATACATCCATTACAAGTGTAACGATTCCATCTTATGTGACTGGAATGGGAACCGCAGTTTTCTATAACTGTACAAGCCTTGGTTCTGTCAGCATAGAAGGAGATATCGGTTCTATTCCGGCAGAGACATTTTATAACTGTACAAGCCTTACCAGTGTATCTATTGGAACTTCAATTTCATCCATTGGTTCCCAGGCATTTGCAGAGTGCAGTTCATTATCCCAGTTTACAATTCCGGAATCCGTAGGAAGCATTGGGGATAAAGCATTTTATGATTGTACGTCTTTAACCGGAATTACAATTCCGGCTGGCGTTTCCAGCATCGGAAGCAATGTATTTACCGGCTGCAGCAGACTGGCATCCATCAGTGCTGCATCAGGAAATGGTACATATGCATCCAGTGACGGATGCCTTTATAACAAAGCAATGACCAGGTTAATCCGTTGTCCGGAGGGAAAATCCGGTGCAAAAATTGCGACCAGTACTGTAACCATCGGAGCAGGTGCTTTTGCAAACTGCAAGTCGGTTACTTCACTGACAGTTCCGGATTCTGTTAATACCATTGAAACAGATGCGTTCAGCGGCAGCAGTATCAGTACAATTTTGATTCCGGCGAGTGTAACGTCAATCGGAAGCCAGAGCAGCTGGAGTCCATCCACAATTTCCGGTTATTCAGGAACACAGGCACAGGTATATGCAACCGGAAATGGAATCAGTTTCCAGAGCCTTGGAGGAGAGAATCCACAGCCGACTCCGGATAATGGAAATAATTCCAATAGCAATGGTTCAACAGATACTTCCAACAGCAACAACGGAAGTGGTTCCGCTACTACAGTAACCGGTGGAGGCACAGCAGTGACTGGCGGAAATGTGATTGGCGCAACCAAGTACAGCAATTCCGGTAAGACAGTAACTTCAGGCAGCCATGAGAAGGACAGCACACCGAAGACAGGTGACGGTATCAATCCGGTATTCTTCTTATGCATCGGGGTATTATTAGTAGGTGTTTACTTTGTAGTATCAAATCGTAAAAAAGCTGCATAAGTGATAAAAAATAAAAGAAGTAACTAACATAAGACAGTGAAAGAACAGAAAAGTTCCGACACTGTCTTTTTTACTTTACAGGAAATTGCTTTCCTGTAAAGTAAAAACGCTCTGCGAGGATGCGCACTGCGGCGTATAAGGTAGATGTCGCAAGCGACCACCGCAGGCGCGAGAATGTGCCAAGGCACATTCTTTTTTACGCGATAACTCGAGAAATACGCAAAGCGTGTTTCTCGTAGTTTACGCGAGTCGGTAAAAATATAGTTGACAACAGAAATGCTTATGTATATACTTTGAGTTGCAAATAATTTGATAATCAAAATATTTGCAACTCAAAGTATTATCAAAGAAAAGACAAAAAAGGAGAACGAAATAATGTTAGAGAAATTAGCAGAATTAATCAAAGAGCAGTTAAACTATGATGGAGAGGTAAAAGCAGAATCCAATTTCAAGGATGATTTAGGAGCAGATTCTTTAGACTTGTTTGAACTGGTTATGAGCATGGAAGAAGAATTCGGTGTAGAGATTCCGTCAGAAGATTTAGAGAAAATCGCAACTGTAGGAGATGTTATTGACTACTTAAAAGCAAAGGGCGTTGAGGAATAAAATATGAAAACAAGAATCACAGAACTGTTAGGAATAGAAGAGCCTGTTATCCAGGGCGGAATGGCATGGGTTGCAGAATATCATCTGGCTGCTGCAGTATCTGAAGCAGGTGGACTTGGTATTATCGGTGCAGCCAGTGCTCCACCTGAAGTGGTTCGGGAGCAGATTCGCAAGGTGAAGGAACGCACCAGCAAACCATTTGGTGTAAATGTCATGTTGATGAATCCGAATGCACCGGAAGTGGCAAAGGTGGTAGTTGAGGAGCAGGTTCCGGTTGTCACAACAGGAGCCGGAAATCCAGCCAAATTCATGAGCCTCTGGAAAGAAGCAGGTGTTAAAGTAATTCCGGTAGTAGCAAGTGTAGCTATGGCAAAACTTATGGTCCGCGGTGGCGCAGATGCTGTTGTGGCAGAGGGAATGGAATCCGGTGGACATATCGGTTCCACTACAACCATGGCATTGGTGCCGCAGGTGGCAGATGCCATTGATGCACCGGTGATTGCAGCCGGAGGAATTGCAGATGGAAGAGGAATGGCTGCAGCATTTATGCTGGGTGCAGAAGCAGTTCAGATGGGAACAAGATTTGTGGCAGCCAAAGAATCTATCGTACATGCAAACTACAAAGAGAAGCTGATAAAATCCAAAGACATTGATTCTGAAATAACAGGTTCCAGTACCGGACATCCAATCCGTGTCATCCGTAATAAGATGAGCCGTGAGTATCTGAAGATGGAAAAAGAAGGCGCAACATTAGATGAATTAGAACAGCTTACCCTTGGTTCCCTCCGCAAAGCAGTGATGGACGGCGATGTGGTAAATGGAAGTCTGATGGCAGGTCAGATTGCCGGAATGATACAGGATGAATTGTCCTGTAAGGAAATTATTACTTCTATCGTATCAGAAGCAGAACGTCTGATGAATCGGAAATAAGGAGAAGAAAATGAGTAAGGTTGTATTCATGTTCCCTGGACAGGGAGCGCAGTATATTGGAATGGGCAAAGATTTCTATGATGCCTGTGAAGAGAGTAAAGCCGTATATGAGCTTGCTTCAAAAGTAACCGGACTTGATATTGCAAAGCTTTGTTTTGAAGAAAATGAAGAAATCAATATTACAGAGTATACACAGATTGCCATGCTGACCACAGAGGCAGCAATTTATGCAGCATTAAAGAAAGCTGGAAAAGAACCGGCAGCTTGTGCAGGATTAAGCCTTGGAGAATACGGTGCATTGATTGCATCCGGTGTCATGAGTATGGAAGATGCATTCCGTGTCATTCGTGCAAGAGGAATCTTTATGCAGGAAGCAGTACCAACCGGCGGAGCAATGGCAGCCGTTTTAGGACTGGATGCGAAGGCAATTGAAGAAGTATGCAGCAATACCGAAGGAATTGTATCTATAGCAAATTATAACTGTCCGGGGCAGATTGTAATTACCGGAGAAGAAGCGGCAGTAGAAAAAGCCGGTGCAGCATTAAAGGAAGCTGGAGCAAAGCGTGTGGTTCCGTTAAAAGTAAGCGGACCGTTCCATTCCGCCATGTTGACCGGAGCCGGAGAAAAATTAGCAGAAGTATTGGAAAATACAAAGCTGCAGGAATTTAGCATTCCGTATGTAACCAATGTGACAGCAGATTACGTTACCACAACGGAACCGGTAAAAGAGCTGTTAAAGAAGCAGGTATCTTCTTCTGTAAGATGGCAGCAGAGCATCGAACGTCTGATAGCAGACGGTTATGATGAATTCGTAGAAATCGGACCGGGACATACTTTATCTGGATTTATGCGTAAAATCAACCGGGATGTCAAAACGGTAAGCATTGAAAAACTGGAGGATTATAAAGCTTATGTTGGAGAATAAAGTAGCACTGGTAACCGGTGCAGCCAAAGGGATTGGTCGTGCTATTGCACTTCGTCTGGCAGAAGATAAAGCAACGGTAATTGTAAATTACAATGGCAGTAAAGAACGGGCTGAAGAAGTGGTAAAAATGATTACCGATATGGGTGGCAGAGCAGAATCCTATCAGTGCAATGTGGCAGATGACGAGGCATGTCAGACCATGCTCAGAGATATCATAAAGAAATACGGACATCTGGATATTCTTGTAAATAATGCAGGAATTACAAGAGATAATCTTGTGATGAAGATGAATGATGAAGAATTTGATGCAGTCTATGAGACAAACTTAAAGGGTGTATTCCATACCATTCATCATACATCCCGCTATTTCTTAAAACAGAAAAGTGGAAGGATAATCAATATATCATCCGTATCCGGAATTACCGGAAATGCCGGCCAGGCAAATTATTGTGCAGCCAAAGCCGGAGTCATCGGATTGACTAAAAGTGTTGCGAGAGAACTTTCCTCCCGCGGTATTACTGCAAATGTAGTAGCACCGGGAATGATTGAGACCGATATGACAAAGGATTTACCGGATACGGTAAAAGAAAATATGCTTCATAACATTCCACTTGGAAGAATCGGAAAGCCGGAAGAAATTGCGGCAGCAGTTGCATTCTTAGCATCCGAAGAGGCAGGTTATATCACAGGACAGGTGCTGGCTGTAGATGGCGGAATGACTATGTAGATGCAGAAATAATACTGGCTGATGAAAAAGCTAGAAAGAACAGCGGATGACGAATGACGAGAGATGGATTGTTTAGATAGAGAGGATAAGAACATGAATCGTAGAGTTGTAGTAACAGGATTGGGTGCAATTACCCCGATTGGAAATAATGTGCCGGAATTCTGGTCTGCAGTAAAGCAGCAGAAGGTAGGTATTGGAGAGATTACACATTTTGATGCAACAGACTATAAATGTCATCTTGCAGCAGAAGTAAAGGATTTTGATGCAAAAGAATATATGGATTTCCGCTCTGCAAAGAGAATGGAAGCATTCTGCCAGTTTGCCGTAGCGGCAGCCGGAGAAGCGCTGGAGGATTCCGGACTTTCCATGGAAGCAGAGGATGCATACCGTGTGGGTACTTCCATCAGTTCCGGAGTCGGAAGTTTACAGGCAATCGAAAGAGAGCATAGCAAATTATTGGAAAAGGGACCGGGAAGAGTAAATCCGTTATTCGTCCCGATGATGATTTCCAATATGGCAGCAGGAAATGTATCCATTCAGTTTGGATTAAAAGGAAAGAGCTTAAATATCAGTACCGCCTGTGCATCCGGAACGAATGCCATTGGTGAAGCCTTTCGTACCATCCAGTATGGTGATGCAGAAGTGATGGTAGCAGGTGGAACAGAAAGCTGCATTACTCCGCTTGGAATAGCAGGATTTACATCTTTAACCGCACTTACTTCTTCAGATGATCCAAAACATGCATCCATTCCGTTTGATAAAAACAGAAGTGGATTTGTTATGGGAGAAGGTGCCGCAATCGTAATTCTGGAAGAATTAGAACATGCCAAAAAACGTGGGGCAAAGATTTATGCAGAAGTAACCGGATATGGATGTTCTTCGGATGCATACCATATTACATCTCCGGCAGAGGATGGTGCAGGCGCAGCAACCGCAATGATAAATGCAATGAAGGATGCCGGTGTAAATCCGGAAGAAATTACTTATATCAATGCCCATGGAACCAGCACCCATCATAATGACTTATTTGAGACAAGAGCAATCAAGCTGGCGTTTGGTGAGCATGCAAAGGATATCCGTATTAATTCCACCAAATCCATGATTGGACATCTTCTTGGGGCAGCAGGAGCCATCGAGTGCCTGACCTGTGTAAAGGAAATCGAAGAAGGTTACATTCATGCAACCGTAGGTTATGAGACACCGGATGAAGAACTGAATCTGAATTATTGCAAAGAGGCATATGAAGAAGAAGTGCCATATGCCATCAGCAATTCACTGGGCTTTGGCGGACATAATGCAAGTCTGCTTCTGAAAAAATATCAGGCATAAAGGAGAAGGGAACAATGTCAGTACTGACAACGAAAGAAATTATGGAAATCATCCCACATCGTCATCCGTTTCTTCTGATTGACACGATTGAAGAACTGGTGCCGGGACTTCGTGCAGTAGGGAAAAAATGTGTTACCTTTGATGAACCTTATTTTGCAGGACATTTTCCGGGAGAACCGGTAATGCCGGGTGTTTTAATTATAGAAGCACTGGCACAGACCGGCGCGGTTGCAATGCTCTGTCAGGATGAATTCAAAGGAAAAACCGCATATTTTGCAGGAATCAGCAATGCAAAATTTAAGAAAAAGGTGGTTCCGGGGGATGTACTTGTTTTAGAGACAGAAATCATAAAAGTAAAGGGACCGATTGGAATTGGAAAGGCAACTGCAACAGTAGATGGAAAAATAGCTGCAACAGCAGAGTTGACATTTGCGATTGGAAGTGGTGAGTAAAGTGAGCAGATTACTGGATAAAATCAAGGAAAATAGAGCTGTAAAAGATGCCACAGAAGGTATTTTACAGGAAGAAAAAAAGAAAGAGGAAGTACTTTGTAAAGCCTGTGGCAAAATGGTAAACAAAGCAGAGGTAGTAAGAAACCGCTATGTCTGTTATGAGTGTGGAGCATATTTCCGCGTAAAAACCGGAAACCGCCTGAAGATGGTATTAGACCCACAGAGCTTTGAAGAATGGTTTGCCGAAGAGCATGGAACGAATCCGCTGGATTTTCCGGGCTATGTCGATAAGCTGACGGCAGTCCGTGAGAAAACTGGATTAAAAGAAGCAGTAACCGTAGGAAAAGGTAAGATTTATGGAGAAGATGCAGTCATTGGTGTGTGTGATGCCAGATTTATGATGGGAAGCATGGGCCATGCAGTCGGAGAGAAAATTGCGGGGGCAGTAGAACGTGCTACGGAAGAAAAACTTCCGGTTATTCTTTTCTGTTGTTCCGGTGGAGCCAGAATGCAGGAGGGTATTGTATCCCTGATGCAGATGGCAAAGACAGCAGCAGCTTTAAAGAAACATTCCGATGCCGGACTTTTATATATTTCCGTATTAACTGACCCGACAACCGGAGGTGTAACAGCAAGTTTTGCTATGTTAGGTGATATTATTTTAGCAGAGCCTGGCGCACTGATTGGATTTGCCGGAGCAAGAGTAATTGAGCAGACCATCGGACAGAAACTGCCGGAGGGATTCCAGAGAGCAGAGTTCCAGTTAGAGCATGGTTTTGTGGATGCCATTGTAGAGCGGAAAGATTTAAAGAAACGTCTGTATGAAATCCTTCGTATGCATAAAGTAAGTGGATATGCCAAATTTGATCCGGCAACTGAAGTAGACGGAAGACCGACAGAGTTGATGCGGGAACGCGCTTACAATACAAAAGAAAAGAGTGCATGGGAAAAGGTTAAGATGGCACGTAAGGTAGACCGTCTGTCCGCAGAGGATTATATCAACAGTATCTTTACCAAATTCATAGAATTTCATGGAGACCGTTATTACAGGGATGACCCGGCAATTGTGGGCGGTATCGCATACCTTGACGGACAACCGGTTACGGTAATCGGAATTCAGAAGGGAAAGGACATGAAGGACTGCATGCGTCATAATTACGGAATGCCATCTCCGGAAGGATACCGTAAAGCAATCCGCCTGATGAAGCAGGCAGAAAAATTCCATCGTCCGGTTATCACCTTTGTTAATACAGCCGGAGCATTCTGCGGTATGGAAGCAGAGGAAGGCGGACAGGGAGAAGCTATTGCAAGAAATCTTTATGAAATGTCAGGGTTGAAAGTTCCGGTTATTACCTTTATGATAGGAGAAGGCGGAAGCGGCGGTGCATTGGCACTGGCAGTTGGAAATGAAGTCTGCATGATGGAGAATGCAACTTATTCCGTACTTTCTCCGGAAGGCTTTGCATCTATTCTCTGGAAGGATGGCAAGCGTGCCAAAGAAGCAGCAGAAGTAATGAAGATAACAGCAAAGGATCTTTTAGAACTTGGCATTATCGAGAAAATTATACCGGAGTATGGTGGAGCAGATGATGAGGCATTGAGTTCCATTGCAGTTTATATGCATAAATGTATCCGCGAATTTTTAGAATCATATGAAGGAAAAAGCGGAGAAGAGATTGCAAAAGCACGTTATGAACGTTTCCGTAAATTTTAAAGGAGCAGAGCATGAACATTCGAATATGTGGAACTGGAAGTGCGTTACCGGAAAGAAAAATTACCAATGACGATTTAAGTCAGATTATGGATACTTCCGATGAATGGATTTCCAGCAGAACAGGAATAAAAACAAGACACCTTGCAACGGAAGAGACAACAACATCACTTGCCACAGAAGCTGCAAAAAAAGCACTTGCAGATGCAGACATGAAGCCGGAAGAAGTGGAACTTATCATTGCAGCGACGGTAACACCGGATCATCTTGTGCCGACACTTTCCTGTGAAGTGCAGCGGGAAATCGGAGCAGTGAATGCCGTAGCCTTTGACCTTGGTGCAGCATGTTCCGGATTCTTATTTGCATTGAGTACAGCACAGGCATATATTGCCAGTGGCAGATTTAAAAATGCACTCTTAATCGGAGCAGAAGTACTTTCTAAAATTATGGACTGGAATGACCGCAGTACCTGTGTCCTTTTTGGAGATGGCGCAGGAGCAGCGGTAGTCCGGGCAGACGAAGAAAATATCTGTCATGTGGTGCAGGGCTCAGACGGTGCGAAGGGACTGGTACTGGCATGTGAGAACCGTCCGGTCAATAATCCATATCATAAGATGGAAAGTCCGCTGGGTTATGTAAGCATGAATGGACAGGAGGTTTATAAATTTGCTGTCCGCACAGTTCCGGCAACCATTACAAAGGTGCTGGAAGAGGCGGATTTAGAGGCAGAGGAAATTTCACTTTTCGTATTACATCAGGCAAACTTAAGAATTATTGAAGCGGTAGCAAAACGATTGAAACAGCCGATGGAGAAATTCCCGGTAAATTTGACGGAATGTGGCAATATTTCGGCAGCAAGTGTGCCGATTTTACTTGATAATATCAACCGGCATGGTATGATACATAGAGGAGATAAAGTTGTACTGGCTGGTTTCGGCGGCGGACTCACATGGGGCGCAGCGGTACTGGTCTGGTAAAAGGAGATAAGAATGAATGCGGATAAAACCTTAAATGACATTCTGGTAAAGCTGTTTAATGATTTGATGGAAATTGAGGAAAAATGTTTAATCTCCGGAGAATTCATGAACATTTCCGGAAATGATATGCATATTATTGAAGCAATTGGTCTGGATGAACCAAAGCGGATGTCGGAAGTGGCGGCGAAGATGAATGTTACAACAGGAACCCTGACAAAAGCAATTGAAGCACTGGAACAGAAAGGTTATGTAAACCGTTGCAGAAATGACAGGGATAAAAGGGTGGTCCGTGTATCACTCACCGATTCCGGAGTCCGGGCATATGAGCATCATGCACGTTTTCACAGCAATATGATACATGATATCAAGGAGAGCCTGACTGACCAGGAGAGTGAGATTCTGATTGGAACACTGGGAAAACTGGTGAAGTTCTTCCAGAAGAAATATGAATCATATCTGAAAAATAAAAAATAGTATATTTATACAAAAAAAGAAGTGGAGAAGGGAAATAGAAAACTGTTTTCTACTTCTTTTTAATTATAAAAATGAATTTTTCTGGTACAAAACTTGCAAAAAAGAAGAAAAAGTACACAAAAGTATAAAGTTTTTGACACAAATATGAAAAAAACGTTGCGAAAAAATTCATTTCATACTAAAATAGTAGTGTTGATGTATATATAATACTCAAATTAATATGTAAAGGAGATATAATATGAGCTACGTTGATGAAGTATTAGAAAGAGTAAAAGCAAAAAACGCTTCTGAGCCAGAATTCCTTCAGGCAGTAGAAGAAGTACTGGAGTCTTTAAGACCGGTAATCGAAGCAAATGAGGAGAAATATCGTAAAGAAGCATTACTTGAGAGAATAACCGAGCCGGATAGACAGCTTAAATTCCGTGTACCTTGGGTAGATGACAAGGGACAGGTTCAGGTTAATACAGGATACAGAGTACAGTTCAACAATTCTATTGGACCGTACAAGGGAGGTCTTCGTCTCCATCCTTCCGTAAATATCGGAATCATCAAATTCTTAGGATTTGAGCAGGTATTTAAAAACTCTTTAACAGGACTTCCAATCGGCGGTGGTAAAGGTGGTTCTGACTTTGATCCTAAGGGAAAATCAGACCGTGAAGTAATGGCATTCTGCCAGAGCTTTATGACCGAGCTTTGCAAATATATTGGCGCTGACGTTGACGTTCCGGCAGGAGATATCGGAACAGGCGCAAGAGAGATCGGATACATGTTTGGACAGTATAAGAGAATCCGTGGAATGTACGAAGGTGTTCTGACAGGTAAGGGACTTACCTATGGTGGATCTTTAGCTCGTACAGAAGCTACCGGATATGGTCTTTTATACATTACAGAAGAATTAATGAAATGCCATGGTGAATCTATGGAAGGTAAGACAGTTGTTGTATCTGGTGCTGGTAACGTTGCAATCTACGCTATCCAGAAAGCGCAGCAGATGGGTGCAAAAGTTGTTACCTGTTCTGATTCTACCGGATGGATTTATGATCCGGAAGGAATCGATGTTGCATTATTAAAAGAAGTAAAAGAAGTAAAACGTGCTCGTCTTACTGAGTATGCTGCTGCAAGAAAGAGTGCAGAATATCATGAAGGCCGTGGTGTATGGCAGATTAAATGTGATATCGCTCTTCCATGTGCTACACAGAACGAGCTCCTTATCGATGATGCAAAACAGTTAGTAGCAAACGGATGTAAAGCAGTTTGTGAAGGTGCTAACATGCCTACAACCTTAGATGCAACCAAATACTTACAGGATAACGGAGTATGGTTCATCTGTGGTAAAGCTTCTAACGCAGGTGGAGTTGCAACTTCTGCATTAGAGATGAGCCAGAACTCAGAGCGTTTAAGCTGGACATTCGAAGAAGTAGATGCTAAGTTAAAACAGATTATGGTAAATATCTATCATAACATTGATGATGCTGCAAAACGTTACAACATGGAAGGTAATTATGTAGCAGGAGCTAACATCGCAGGCTTCGAAAAAGTAGCTGAGGCTATGCTCGCCCAGGGCGTTTGCTAGGCATTGAACACTTAGAGAACGCGAGCCATAGGCGAAGCGTGAACTTAGTGTGAAAGCCCATCCCGAGACTTGATGAAAACGAGTCGCAGACGAAGTTTGAATCCTAGCCGAGTGGATGTCATTGAACACTTAGAGAATGCAGATGTCATTGAACACATAGAAAACATCCCCGAAACGTTATGTTTCGGGGACTTTTTAATTTACACGAGAAACTCGCAAAGCATTTCCAGTGGAATTTCTTTCCTGCTTGGAGTATAATAGAACGAACAACGGGAAGGAAAGAGACCGGAGGCAATTTAGATGCAGAAAAAAGAAAGAAATGAAGAATTAGAATATATAGATGACTTTGAGAATATCGAAGAACCGGAAGAGTCAGAGGACAACCGGGAAGAATTAGAAGAACCAGAAGAGGAATATTCAGAAGGCGGCAGATGCAGGAAGAAAGGAAGAAAATCCGATACAAAGAATGCAGCTTCTGTGGCAGGGGAATTTCTAAGCTGGGTAATTACGATTGTAGCAGCGGTGCTGATTGCTATGTTTTTAAATCGTTTTGTGTTAATTAATGCAGAGATTCCATCCGGTTCCATGGAAAATACAATCATGACCGGAGATAAGCTGATTGGATTCCGATGGTCATATCTGTTTTCCGGACCGGAGCGGGGAGACATCATTATCTTTAAGTTTCCGGATGATGAGAGCCAGAACTATGTAAAACGTGTCATTGGCTGTCCGGGAGATACGGTAAAGATAGAAGATGGCAAAGTATATGTCAACGGAGAACTCTTAGAGGAGGATTATCTCAAAGAGACATGGACGGTAGCTACAGGACCGTATACCTTTGAAGTGCCGGAGGACAGCTATTTTGTAATGGGAGATAACCGGAATAACTCCTATGATGGAAGATACTGGACCAATACCTATGTGAAGAAAGGTAAAATACTTGGAAAAGCGATTTTCCGGTATTGGCCACTGAAGAATTTTAAAATATTGAATTAGTGTGGAACGAATAAGGGAGCAAAAGGAGAAGATTTATGATAACATTATTAGCCAGGATATTTATCCGGGAAGATGACAAGCCGGAGAAGGTACGGCTTTCCTACGGTATTTTATGTGGTATTGTAGGTATTTTGCTAAATGTATTATTATTTACAGGAAAATTTATTGCGGGAACCATCAGTAAATCCATTGCAATTACAGCGGACGCATTTAATAACCTGTCGGATGCCGGCTCATCCATTGTAACATTGCTGGGCTTTAAACTGGGAGCAGCAAAGCCGGATCCGGAGCATCCATTTGGACATGGAAGAATGGAATACGTTTCCGGGCTTGTGGTTGCTGCAGTTATTTTAATTATGGCAGTGGAACTGATACAGGATTCCATCAGAAAGATTCTTCATCCGGAAGCAACGGAATGCTCTGCATTAATTATTGTGATTCTGCTGATATCGATTGCTGTAAAGCTGTATATGACCTTCTACAACAGGAGAGTCGCAAAGAAGATTAATTCAGCGGCTATGCGGGCAACGGCCATGGACAGCTTAAGCGACAGCATTACCACATCTGTGGTTTTAATCACCACATTGATTGCAGAATTTACGTCAGTCAATATTGACGGCTACTGTGGTGTGGCGGTAGGACTGTTTATCTTATATGGTGGAATTAATGCAGCGAAGGAGACTTTAAATCCACTGCTGGGACAGCCACCGGAGGAAGAATTCGTAAAAGAGATAGAACATCTGGTGTTGGAAGAAAAAATGATTATCGGTATTCATGATTTAGTCGTACATGATTATGGACCGGGACGTCTGATGGTATCACTACATGCGGAAGTGCCGGCAGAAATGAATATCCTTGTAATACATGATATGATAGACAATGTAGAAATGAAATTGAAAAGGGAACTGAATTGTGAGGCTGTCATACATATGGATCCGGTGATTACCGGAAGCAAGGAACTGACCGAGATAAAAGAAACGGTTACAGGTATTTTGAAGGATATTGATGAGGTCATTACTATGCATGATTTCCGTATGGTTCAGGGACCGACCCATACCAATCTTATCTTTGATGTAGTGATTCCATTTGGCTACCGTTCCAGTGATGAAGCAGTGTTAAAAGAACTGGAGCATCAGGTAAAAGAAAAGCTGGGCGAACAGTATCATATCGTGGTCAACGTAGATAAAAATTATGTGAAATAAAAGAAATAACAAAGCCCCGATGGGAGAAATCTGATAGAAGAATTCATCCCATCGGGGCTTTCTGTGTATTATTTTAATTCTGTGTCAGTGGAGTATTGACTGTATGCTCTACAGACTGGTCAGTTGCTGTACCGGCACCACTTAAAGACTGTTCAGAGGACTGCTCAGTGGATTTCTCAGTGGTCTGGGTAGAACCTTCTGTATCAGTAGAAGGTTGCTCCGTTTCGGTTGTCTGTTCTTCGGTATCTTCTATATCCGGATCCTCATAGAGGAACTCGTTGGAACTTCGGAAGATGGTGCTGCTGGAACCTACAATGTTAGCAACAATCGTATCGCCGTCTTCAATGTCGTCAAGATTAATCTTTAACATGGTGCTTCCTAAGAAGGAAGTGGATACCTTCTCTCCGTTGACATAAATTTTCGTCCAAGGAGTAAATCCGGAACCGTAAATACATAACTTATTGTCATCGGATTTCCATACACTGTTAATCGTTACATCATCAATACCCATAACCAGATTACTTGCAGGATATTTATCTGTTCCTTTGTAAGCATAACGTTTTCCGTAAAGAAGGTCATACTGTAAATTCTCTAAGTTCTCGTCGTAAGAAGCAGAACCCTTCTGGCTCTGGATGTAAGAGAACATGGTTCCTTTGTGGATGTCAAGCTGGTTGGTGATGTTTGCCAATAATTCATAAGCAGCACAGTCAGCATCCTGTTTTGGTAAATTAAAGTTGTTCCAGGTAACATATTTGGTTTTGAAAATGTCACCGGATACCATATCATCATCGGTCAGTCCCATGGTAGGAAGGTGGTCGCCGAAGAATACCACGATGGTCTTTTCATCCCGTTTGGAAAGCTCTTCGGTTAAGTTGCCGATGAATTTATCTACTTCGTGAATCATGTTAATGTAATATTCCCACCGATTGTTAGAAGCCTCATCTGCAGCACCGCTTACTGCAATTTCCGGATTTTCAAGAATCTTTTCAGTAGGATAATCACCATGTCCCTGTACGGTAATGGTATATACCAGATCTGACTGGTCAGGGGTAGAATCCATAGCCTTTAAGGTTTCACTGATTAAGATGTTATCGGTTGGCCAGGAACCAAGTGGTGTGTACTCCTGAATGTTCATACACTCTTTACTGGTGAAACTGTCAAATCCCATCAGGGAGAAGGCATTGGCACGGCTGTAGAAGTTACCACCGTTGTTATGTACAACATGTGTACCATAGCCGAGACTTCCAAGGTCGGAAGCAATACTTTCGCAACTGTCGATTTCTTTTAAAGTAGTCTTATATGGGTATTCGCCGGTACCAAAATACTGCATGCTCATACCGGTTAATACTTCAAATTCAGTATTAGCTGTTCCGGCACCTACAACAGGAACTTTTAAGTAACCGGAAGAATAGTTGTTTAATAAGTTGTGAAAATTCGGAACCGGATCTTCTGAAGTCTGTAAGAACTTAACATCAGAGGGATCTACAAAGGATTCCAGTAAAACAACAATAATATTTGGCGTATCTTCGGCAGCTTCGGTAGTTTCTTCCGGAACGGAAGCCCCTATTTTGGCAATACGCTCTTCGGAATAACTGTCCGGTTTACTCATACCACGGTCAACAACGCTGGATGAGAAGCCGTAGACAAAACCATAATTTTCATAGCCCTGTGCAATATTGGCAAAATAGGAAGCAACAATATTATTGGACTGGGCTGCCTTGGTAGTTACCGGTAACATCAGGAAGATAACAGCAACCATAAGCGGACTTACAATCCAGTTGATTTTGCCCTGATATTTTGGCCCTTTGATAAAAAGCCAGATACAGAAAAGCAGGAAAAGACCGACTACGATAATAACGGCGAGTGCTTCACCAAAGGTAAAGTATTTGGTGTTCTGCATGGCAAATAAGTCAGACAGACATTTCAAATCTGTAAAACCAAATGGAGTTACACGTTTGGAAAGAATAACGCCATTGATGGTTCCAAGGAAAAGCCAGAAGCCGCTGATTAAGAGACGGGCAAGTGTTCTTCTTCGAATCAGATAGACCAGGGATAAACTTGCAAAAATAATAAATGAGTTATAAAGGTAAGCAATGGTGTGTCCTGCAATAAAGGAAAATGCAGAAAGCACATTTCGTCTAGAAATACATTCAATCACCAGAACGAGGAAACAGGACAGTAACAGATGGAATACCAAAGAGTATTTGTTCATAATCACAACTGCACGGTCAAGGTGTGGATGTGGTTTCTTCTCCCGGTTCTTAAAAGTATTTATTTTGTTTTTTAGTTTAAAAAATAAGTTCTTGCACTTACTTAAAAAAGAATGTTTTTCTCTCATAATAATGGTTCTCCTCCCAGTAGATTACACACTTTTTACATATAATTTACTTTTGACTGAATAAGGATATATCTATTTAAGAAAAAAAACAACGGTAAATCTCGATAAAAATTTATTAATATTTCATTAAAAAGAATCCAAAATGTATAATAGAAGGGAAAGAAGTTGGCAAATAAGCCATTTTGTGCTATCCTTTTTTTATAAAAACCAGGTTCGCAGAGAGGCAGATAGGTGAATCTGATAGTAAGGTGAGGAAAGAGAAATGCTGGAATTAAAAGACATTAGTTTTCAGGTAAATGATGAAACAGCAGACAAGGAAATATTAAAAAATATCAATCTGAAGATAGAAGACCGGTTTGTGGCAATTACCGGACCAAACGGTGGAGGTAAATCCACGCTGGCGAAGCTGATTGCCGGAATAGTAACACCAACTTCCGGACAGATTTTATTGGATGGAGAGGATATTACAGGATTATCCATTACCGAACGGGCAAGAAAGGGAATCAGCTTTGCGTTTCAGCAGCCGGTAAGATTTAAGGGATTGACCGTAAAGGATTTGATTACACTGGCATCGGGAAAAGATATTTCCATCAGCCAGGCATGTTCCTATCTTTCAGAAGTAGGACTTTGCGCAAAGGATTATATTGACAGGGAGGTAAATGACAGCCTTTCCGGTGGGGAGCTAAAGCGTATTGAGATTGCAATGATAATTGCAAGAGGAACCAAATTATCCATATTTGATGAGCCGGAGGCAGGAATTGACCTTTGGAGTTTTAACAATCTGATTCAGGTATTTGAGAATATGTATCAGAAAATTAATGGCTCGATTCTGATTATTTCACATCAGGAGAGAATCTTAAACATTGCAGACCGGATTATTGTAATTGCAGATGGAGAAGTAAGTACAGCCGGAAGCCGGGAAGAAGTGCTTCCAAAGCTGTTAGGCAGCAGTGAAGCCTGCTCTACTTTGATGGAAAAATTAGTCTAGGAAAAGGTGAGAAAATGGACAGTATAGAAAAGAATCTTTTAGCAGAGATATCAGATTTGCACAGCGTGCCGGAAGGCGCATATAACATCCGCAACAACGGAAAACTGGAGGCAAGAAATACAACTGCAAATATTGATATTGTAACTAAGAAGGACAAGCCGGGAATTGATATCTATGTAAAACCGGGAACAAAGAATGAGAGTATGCATATTCCGGTTATCTTAAGTGAAAGCGGCTTAAAGGACCTGGTGTATAATGATTTTTATATCGGGGAAGGTGCAGATGTGACAATCATTGCGGGATGCGGTATCCACAACTGCGGAGACCAGACATCACAGCATGATGGAATACACACCTTTTATATAGGAAAGAATGCAAAAGTAAAATATGTAGAAAAGCATTATGGTGAAGGGGATGGAAATGGAGCCAGAGTCTTAAATCCAACTACCGTGATCCACATGGAAGAAGGCGGATTCATGGATATGGACAGTGTTCAGATTAAAGGAGTAGACTCCACAATCCGTACAACAGAAGCAGACCTTAAAGAAGATGCGTCCCTTGTGATTCATGAACGTATTATGACTCATGGACAGCAGAAAGCAGAGACAGATTTTACGGTAGATTTAAATGGAGCACATTCCAGTGCAAATGTGGTATCGCGTTCGGTAGCAAAGGGAGATTCCCACCAGAAGTTTGTTTCTTATATTCGTGGTAATAATGCATGCAGCGGACATACAGAATGTGATGCCATCATCATGGACAATGGAAAGGTGGAGGCAATTCCGTCTCTTGCAGCAAATGATATCGATGCAGCATTGATTCATGAGGCAGCAATTGGAAAAATAGCAGGAGAACAGCTGATTAAGCTGATGACACTGGGACTGTCTGAAAAAGAGGCAGAGGAGCAGATTGTAAATGGATTTCTGAAATAGGATATGTATGGGGAATGAAGGGTGCAGGAAAGAACAAACAAGAGAAATACCGAAAGAGGCGGAAGAATGGAATAAGATAATATTTGAAACATTATGACGGGTATGGATATTAAGTGCAGATTAAGACAGAATTTTCCCGGGATAATAGAAAAGAGGAATAAATATGTGGCTTGCATATGCATGTGGCTCTGCTTTTTTTGCAGGTATTACGGCAATATTGGCAAAAGTTGGAATTAAGAAAATAGACTCGAATCTTGCAACAGCAATCCGGACGATTGTAGTATTGATTTTTGCATGGATTATGGTACGGCTTACCGGATCTTATATTCCAATCGGAAGTATAGGAACGCGGACGTTAATTTATCTTACATTATCCGGAATAGCGACCGGGGCATCCTGGCTTTGCTATTTTCGGGCATTGCAGCTAGGAGATGTAAATAAAGTAACACCGATTGATAAATCCAGTACAATCCTGACGATGATTCTGGCAGTCATTTTCTTAAATGAAGGACTGAACGAGAAGAAAATCATTGCCATGGTATTGATTGGCGTTGGAACGATGCTCATGATTACCAGAAAGAAAAGCAGTGGCACAAAGAGCCGGGCATGGCTTATCTATGCACTGCTGTCGGCAGTATTTGCCAGCCTGACATCCATCCTTGCCAAGGTGGGAATAGATGGTGTGAATTCCAATCTCGGGACGGCATATCGTACTGGAGTGGTACTTGTTATGGCATGGGTGGTAGTATTTGTGACAAAGAAACAGAAACAGGTCCGGAGTATGACCTTCCGGGATGGAATGTTTCTGATTTTATCCGGAATAGCGACCGGAGCATCCTGGCTTTGTTATTACCGGGCGCTGCAGCTGGGCGAAGCCAGCGTAGTGGTGCCGATTGATAAACTAAGCATTGTAGTTACAATTGTATTTTCATCTGTGTTTTTAAATGAAAGACTACAGCCAAAGGCATTCTTTGGATTACTTATGATAGTGGGAGGTACATTACTGCTAATATAAGCAAAAGCGGAGGAAAAAGTATGCTGGGAAAAAGAAAATCTTATTATGTGGAGAATGGAATCATTCATTTTGCATTTGAATATGGCAAGGGAAGTTTAGAGGTTCTGACAGATAACATTGTAAATGTGTTTGTTCCGTTCGAATGTGAGGAACATCGTTCAAAAGCCATCGAGGGAGAAAAGTCAAAGCATATACATTTTGATGTGCAGGAAGGAATTGACTATCTTGAGGTTCGGACTGCAAAATTAATTATACGCATATATGATAATTTTATGGTGGACTTTTATGATACAAGAGGGCAACTTCTCTGTGCGGACTATCGTGGTGGAAGGAAATTTGTAACACAGATTAGTGAGAAATTTATCGAATTCTTAAAAGCAGAGGGACATGAGGTGCCGCAGGCAACAGATAAGAATTACCATGTACAGGCGGTGAAACGCATGGAAGGAGACGAAGCCTTCTATGGATTTGGTGATAAAGCAGGTGTATTAAATAAGAAGAATTATGATTATGAGATGTGGAATACAGATAATCCTGCAGCACATACGGAAGCCTTTAAAGCATTGTATAAATCCATTCCATTTTTTATAACATTGCGTGAAAGCTGCGTATACGGACTCTTTTTTGATAATACCTGTAAGACTTATTTTGATCTGGCAAAAGAAAATAAGGAATACTATTTCTTTGGCTCAGACCGTGGCAATCTGGATTACTATTTTATTGCCGGGGATAATATGCCGGAGGTTGTAGCTGATTATACTTATCTGACCGGAAGAACACCGCTTCCGCAGCTTTATACATTAGGCTATCATCAGTCGCGCTGGGGATATGAGACTTCCGCAGAGATCCGCGCAATTGCGGATAAATACCGTGCATTAAAGATTCCGATTGATACGATTCATCTGGATATTGACTATATGGATGGCTACCGGGTCTTTACCTGGAATGAAAAGGACTTTGGCAGGCCTGGTGAAGTGATTGCAGATTTAAAGAAAAAAGGATTTAAAATTGTTACTATCATTGACCCGGGTGTCAAATTAGACCCAGGTTATGATATGTATGATGAAGGCATGGAGCAGGGATATTTTGCCAAGACACCGGAAGGGGATACCTATGTAAATGCAGTATGGCCTGGAGATGCGGTATACCCTGACTTTGGAAATCCGAAGGTAAGACAGTGGTGGGGAGAGAAACAGAAATATCTTGTGGACTTAGGAGTCCGCGGTGTATGGAATGATATGAATGAGCCGGCAAGCTTTCGTGGAGAACTGCCGGAAGATGTCGTATTTACAGACGAAGACAGACCATGTGACCATGGCCAGATGCACAATGTCTATGGACATCTGATGGCAAAGGCTACCTATGAAGGCTTGAAGAAGCAGGACGGCAGAAGACCATTTGTAATCACCCGTGCCTGTTACAGTGGTTCCCAAAAGTATACCACAGCATGGACAGGAGATAATCAGAGCCTGTGGGAGCACCTGCGGATGGCAATTCCACAGATGTGCAATCTGGGATTATCCGGTATGGTATTTATCGGAACAGATGTAGGTGGATTCGGTGCAGATGTGACGCCGGAGCTGTTGTCAAGATGGGTACAGGTCGGCTGTTTTTCACCGTTGTTCCGGAATCATTCTTCCAAGGGTTCTACCAGACAGGAGCCGTGGCTTTTCGGAGAAGAGACATTAAATATTAACCGGAAATATATTGAACTTCGTTATAAATTACTGCCATACCTTTATGATTTATTCCATGAGACGGAGCAGAATGGTATGCCGGTAATCCGTCCACTGGTATTGCATTATGAGAAAGATAAAGAAACCTGGAATCTCAATGGAGAATTCCTGTTTGGAGAGCATATGCTGGTAGCTCCTGTAGTAGAGCAGGGAATGACGAAGAAGCTTTTGTATCTGCCGGAGGGAACCTGGTATGACTATGATACAAGGGAAAAATATACCGGAAAGCAGTATATTGTAAAAGACGCTCCTCTTGATGTATGCCCGGTTTTTGTAAAAGCAGGAAGCATTATCCCATGTTTTGAACCGATGCAGTATGTGGGAGAGATTGAACTGGATACCCTGATTCTTGATGTATATCCGGGAGAAGACCGTTATGTGCATTATCAGGATAACGGAGAAGATTTTACATATCAGGATGGTGTATATAATGAATATGAGATGACCATCACAAAGGATGAGACATTAACGGTCCGGATGCTGCATAAAGGTTATGAAAAAGTATATAAGAAATTTGTGGTATGTTACAAAGGACGTAAAAATGAGTTCGCATTCAATGGAGAGAAACTGACAGTCTGGCTTTCTTAAAAGAAAGGCAGAAGCCGGGAGATAACCGGAGGAGGACTTATATGAAACGTGGAATTGCATTAAGTGGAGGCGGTACGAAAGGCTCTTATGAACTGGGAGTCTGGAAAGCATTAAATGAACTTGGCATCGATTATCAGATTGTAACCGGAACATCCATAGGTTCCATTAACGGAGCCTTAATGGCAACGGGAGATTATGACAGGGCTTATGAACTATGGAGCACCATAACCATGGAAGATATGATGGAGGATGGAATCAATCTGACGGATACCATAGAGGGCATGTATGACCAGAGAGAGGCAATTGGTCCATTCCTGAAAAAATATGTAAAGAATAAAGGTGCAGATATTTCACCTTTTACTGCTTTTATTGAAACACTGATAGAAGAGGATAAGATTCGGAAATCAAAGACAGATTTTGGATTGGTTACGGTGGAATTTCCGTCTTTAAAACCCTGCGAACTGACAAAGCGTGACATTCCGGAAGGACTTATGAAAGATTATATTCTGGCATCTTCTGCAATTTTTCCATTATTCCCGATGCATAAAATCGGAGAGACAACGTATCTGGATGGATGCTATTATGATAATCTTCCAATTGACCTTGCCATCCGAATGGGAGCACAGCAGATTATTGCTGTTGATTTACATACATCACCGGCACACGATGCCTATGCCAAGCGGCCGTATGTAACTTATATCAAGCCAAGCCGCTCCCTTGGAACCATGATGAATTTTGACCATGCTCTTTTAATGGCAAATGCCAGAATGGGATACCAGGATACCATGAAGGTTTATGGAAAATATTATGGCTATGTATATACTTTTGAAAAGGAATCCATGGAGAAATACCGCAGGGCAATGGATCACTTTTTGTATCGGATGACAGAACTGGATTTACTGGTCAGGGATGAAATGCCGGTAAAACGTTTTGCTAAGAAAAGCGAATTTAATAAAGTACATACACTTCTGGCAGAACGAAGTGAAAAGGAGAAAATGTCACCGAGGGAATATTTCCTTGCAGCGGCAGAAATCTGTGGAGAGGTATTTGATGTAGATGCAGCAATTGAATATTCCATGGAACATTTTGTGGAAACACTTCATAAGAAGTTGGCAGATGCAGAGTTGAGACAGGTGACAGAATGTATCATTGCACATAAATTAAGGGAGCCGGCAGGACTGATTGCAGAAGTTAAAAACTTTGGAAAAGAAATGCTGGTGGCTGCGGCTGCATATTATGCGGCACAACAGGACACACTGACGTCAAAAGAAATTCTGAAACTGCATGCCATGTTCCCAAAGGAACTGACAGCGGTATTATTTCTGATGTCGTTGGAAACAAACAGATAACAGTATTTTTGCCGTCAACAAACAGTCTCTCCTGCATATATTATACTGATGAGAATCAGGAGAGAAGGAAACATTGGATTATAATCAGGATATTTTCTTTAAGATGCAACAGCAGCAGATGCCGGGCAAACAGCCCTTTTATATGACAAACCCAATCCAGAATCTTTACATGACGGAGCTAGAATATCAGAGGGATTTAGACCGCATGAAAGAGATGTATCCGATGGAGATAAGAAAAGTACAGGAACTGGTGGAAGAAGAATGCGATAAGATGGAATATGAGGGAAGTCTCATGTTTGACGAGTATCCGGATCGGCTGATGCTGCGGCAGATTTGTAAGAGAATCCGTGATAAGGCGGGACTTGGGGAAAACCGGGAAGACATGGATGCTCCGGAAATTCTTCTGTTTCATGAGATGTTTTACCGCAGATGCCGTTACAGACGCTGCCGCAGATGCTGGTAGCAGGTAATAAAATAGAGGTTGAGCTTTTGCAAAAAAGGAATTACAATATAGCTGTCGTTTTTTGATGGCTATATTGTTTGTTTACGTGAGTAGCGAGAAAAATCGCATGCCTGCATGTAGATTTGACGAGCACCGCGATAACTCGAGAAACTCGCAAAGCGTGTTTTTCGTAGTTTAGGAAGATGAGGAATACAGATGAATAAGGGAATGATTCGGGCACTGGTGTTAGCAGGTGTGTTTCTGGTATCAACCGTAGTGTTTAGTTTTTTGACAAATAAAACAAATCCTGATATGACAACAGAACTGGAGGAGGCAACGCTGCCGACTGTCCAGCTTTATTATAAAGAGCAGAAAATCAATGAACTCTACGGGTATGTAGATGAAATGAATGCAGTTTACATGAGGGACAGCATTACACCGATTGATACGGACAGGCTGCTTCCAATCCGCGTTCAGAATGGAAGCTACGCAGTGGATGAACTTTCCTATGAAATTCGGAGTATGGATACCAAGCGGCTTATTGCAGATGCGAAGGTAGATAGTTATTCCCAGAAGAATGGAGTGATTACAGCAGACCTTCCGATTCAGAATCTTCTGGATTCCAATGCGGAATATCTGTTGATTATACATTTACTGCATGGGGATGATACCTTAAATTATTATACAAGGATTATTGAACCGCAGGATTGTTATGTGAAGGAAAGCATTGATTTTGCAAAAGATTTCCATGAAAAAACATTTCAAAAGGATGGAAGCGGTTCTCTGGCAACTTATATGGAACCGGATTCTTCTGCGGATAATACCACACTTGCCAATGTCAGTATTCATTCCACACTGCGACAGGTAACATGGGATAAATTCAATGGGACCGTTCTGACGGACCCATCGGTAAGCATCAAAGAAATCAACAATTCCTATAATGTAATTCTATTGGATTATGTAGTGACGGCAACCGGAGATAATGGGGAACTGGAATATTATAATGTAGAAGAATATTACCGTGTCCGTTATACCAATGACCGGATGTATCTATTGAATTTTGAGAGAACCATGGATGAAATTTTCCGGGCAGAGAATGATGATTTTTATGAGAATTATTTACAGCTTGGAATATGTTCGTCCGATGTGGAATATAAGAGTAATGAGACCGGAAGTATTCTCTGTTTTGTAAAAGAAGGAGAACTCTGGTGTTACAATGCGACAGAAAAAAAGCTTTCCCAGGTGTTCAGCTTCCGTGGTTATGAGGGGATTGATTCCAGGGAAAATCATAAGGAACATGATATCCGGATTATTAAGGTGGATGAAACAGGAAGTGCTGATTTTGTTGTATATGGTTATATGAACAGGGGAAACCACGAAGGTCAGGTGGGCGTAGGTGTTTATCATTATGACAGCGTGGCAAATACAGTAGAAGAGGAACTGTTTATACCATCCACCCACTCTTACGAAGTGCTGAAATCAGAACTGGGACAGCTGATGTATGAAAATGAAAGTGGAATGTTCTACATTATGATGGGTGGGACACTGTATGAGATTAATCTTGCTACTACCAAAGAAAAGGAAGTAGTCAGCGGATTTGAAACAGGAAATTATGCGGTATCAGAGAATAACCAGTTTGTTGCTTATATTGCAGATGGCAACAGTGACAGCGGTTCGAAAATTACTGTTCTGAATCTGGAGAATTCGAAAAGCTTTGAAGTGGCAGCGGCAGCAGGAACGTATATCCGGCCACTGGCATTTATGGAAGATGATTTTATCTATGGCGAGGCGGATGACAGTGATGTGTATACAGATTCTGCCGGAAATGTACAGTTCCCGATGAATCATATTTATATTGTAGATACGGATGATGAAGAACACGGAGTGTTAAAAGATTACCATAAGGATGGATATTATGTGGCATCTGTAGAAGTTGTGGATTATACTATTTATCTGAACCGGGAACAGTATAACGGTATGGCTTATGTCCCGGCGGAACAGGATACAATTATGAATCGTGAGGGAGATTCTGCAGAAGTAGTCAGCATTCACAGTACGGTAACGGAACGAAAACAGACGCAGCTGCAGCTGCAATTATTACAGGAAGAAGAGATAAGCTCGGATCGTCTGCTGACTCCGAAGCGGATTGTATTGGAGTCGCCGAGAAATGTGAATCTGAAAGAACCGGAAGAGACAGATTATTATTATGCTTATTCTGCCGGAAGAGTAGTGCTGGCAACGGATAATGCGGCAAAAGCCATTGCAGTGGCAAATGATAATGTGGGCGTTGTGGTAGGAAGCAGACAGCAGTATATCTGGAAGAGGGCAAGAAAATCTTCCCAGTCACCACTGACGATTACAATAGGTGATGCAGACGCATCCGGAACAACGATAGCAAAAGCAATCAATGGTATGCTTTCGATGCAGGGATTAAATGTTGGTGTAGGAGAATTGATGACATCCGGAAATACACCAAAACAAATTTTAAAGGATACCCTGCAGGACTCTGTAGTCATTGATTTGACTGGAAGTGATCTGGATGCAGTGTTATATTATGTCAATCTGGGAACACCGGTATTTGCCATGAGTAGTGGAAGTGAAGCTGTATTAATTACAGGCTATGATAATGCAGGAGTCTATGTTTATAATCCGGCAACCGGTGCAACAGAGAAGATGTCAATGACGGATGCACAGAATGTATTTGATGCAGCAGGTAATGTATATTTTGCTTATATGAAAATGGCAGAATAGGGATACGGGCAGAGACAGGCGTGAATAAGGCGTAAAAAACATATAAAATTGCCTAAAAAAAGCCGAAGTTTCTTGGCAGTTTCGGTATTAGTGCTGTATTTTCACAAAGTCTATTGCAAAATCTGTTCGTGTAGGATATATTAATTTTTGTACGAATTGTACTACTTAGAAGCGAGGAAGATAACATGAGTAGAAAAGAAGTTACAGTTTCAAACGTTTCAAAAAAACATGATAATCCAATTGCAGAGTTGGTTCAGGTTGCCTGCCGGTTTGACAGCAATATTACTCTGGAAAGTGATAACCGTAAAATTAATGCCAAGAGCATCATGGGAATTATGGCATTTAATCCGTCCAAAGGAATGACGGTTAACATTGTTGCAGAGGGGAATGATGAAGAAGAAGCTCTTTTAGCAATGGAGAAGTTTTTAGTGTGTGATTAATTTTCAGGGAGGGAATTATAATGCAGAAGAGACCAGTTGAGAAAGCAGCCGAAGTAAAGGCAGCAGTAAAAGCTACAGAGACAAAGGCAGTAGTTAAGGCAGAAGAGGTTAAGGCAGAAGCAAAAGAAGTTGTAGCGAAGAAAGCAGAAACCGTAGTAAAGAAAGCAGAAGAGACAGTTAAGAAGGCAGAAGAGACAGCAAAGAAAGCAGAGACAACTGTAAAAGCAGCAGCAAAGACTACCGCAAAGAAAGCAACCAAGAAAGCAGCGGCTAAGAAAACTGCCAAGGCAGAGAAGAAAGAACTTGTACCGGAAGTATTTGTTCAGTTTGATGGTAATGAAGATGTTGTTGCAAACGTGATTGAGAGAGCAAAAGAAGCTTTCACAGCAGACGGACACAGGGCATCCAGCATCAAGTCTTTAAAGGTTTATTTAAAACCGGAAGAATATGCAGCATACTATGTTATAAACGATACATATGCAGGCAAGGTTAACTTATTCTAGTTTTATTTTGCTCATGATATTAAAATGGCTTCGGAATTCCGAAGCCATTTTTGCTGCCGTTATTTATTTCTTTTTCTGATTAGCTTTATATTTCTTTATAAGCTTCTGGATACGCTCGTTTGGATCTAAGAGCTCACTGATAGAAGCATCATGATTCAATGTATCGATAATATAAGCAATATATTTGCTCATGTCACAGTTGATATAATATGGACGGCTTAAAAGCTCCGGAGTCTGATAAGTCAGGTTGGTGGTAACTACACGGTAGATAGTTCCATCTTCTACAGCTTTATCGAATTTTTCCAGACCATTGGTGAAAAGTCCGAAGGTTGCAACAACAAAGATTCTGTTTGCTTTTCTCTTTTTTAATTCGGTTGCAACGTCAATCATGCTTTCTCCGGAAGAAATCATATCATCGATAATCAGAACATCTTTTCCTTCTACGGAAGAACCTAAAAATTCATGTGCGACAATAGGGTTACGTCCGTCGACAATTCTGCTGTAATCACGACGTTTGTAGAACATACCCATATCCAGACCAAGTACACTGGAAAGATAAATTGCACGTCCGGTACCACCCTCATCCGGGCTGATAATCATCATGTGGTCAGAATCAATCTGTAAGTCAGGAACGTTCTTGCAGATACCTTTGATAAACTGGTATGCAGGCTGAACAGTTTCAAAACCACCCTTTAAAGGAATTGCATTCTGGACACGAGGATCATGTGCATCAAATGTAATAATGTTGTCAACGCCCATGGCAACCAGTTCCTGTAAAGCCAGTGCACAGTCCAAAGATTCCCTGGTGCTTCTTCTATGCTGGCGGCTTTCATAAAGGAATGGGATGATAACAGTAATTCTTCTTGCCTTGCCGCCAATTGCAGCAATAATTCTCTTTAAATCCTGGTAATGATCGTCTGGGGACATATGGTTTGTCTGACCACACAGAGAATAAGTAAGGCTGTAGTTAGTAACATCAACCATAAGATAAAGGTCATAACCACGAACAGTTTCTTTGATCATTCCCTTTGCCTCGCCTGAACCAAAACGAGGAGTAACAGCTTCGATGATATAAGAATCACGTTTGTAGCCCATAAAAGCTGCATCATTCTGGTGCTGATGCTGTCTTTCGTCTCTCCATTTGACAAGGTATTTGTCAACTTTTTCTCCTAATTCCTGGCAGCTCTGTAATGGAATAATTCCAAGAGAACCAGTAGGAAGGGTTTCTAAGTTTCTTTCACTGTTTGACATGAATAGGTTCCTCCATAGAAATAATTTATCTTATATAGTTCAATAGATATAGCATCTAATTGAATGCGTAATTAATGCAGCTTTTTCTTAAGACGGATATCGTCTCCAAAAAGCTTAATCATCGTATAGCTGCTGAAGATGCGGGAGCAGATACGCTCGGAATATACATCAGCAAGCTGGTCGATACTTAAATTCGTAGAAATCAATGTTGATTTCTGACGCAGCATACGTTCGTTCAGACACAGGAAAAGCCGGGATGCCGTAAAGGAGTTGGCAAGTTCGGTTCCAAGGTCATCAATGATTAAAAGATCACAGTCGAAGATATTCTGTCCGGCAGCAGAAGCTGCAGCGTCCTTCTGGAAAGTGTCCTTTTCAAATATATCAAATAATTGGAAGGCTGTAAAATAAATAACGGAATGTCCTTTATCTAAAAGCTCTTTGGCAACGCAGTTTGAAAGAAAAGTCTTACCGACACCGGTTGCTCCATAGAAAAAGAGATTTTCAAAAGAGGTATCAAAATGCTCGATAAAGGACTTGCAGTCTGCAACAGCTTTTTTTACAGTATCATAAGCAGATAATCCGGTTGTGGGATTTATCTGCTCTTTGGAATAGTATGCATAAGAGAAATTCGAAAAATTCTCTTTGGCTAAAATATCTTTTACATTAGACTGCGTATAGACTAAATCAATGGCAGCCTGTACAAAACAATGACAGCGTTCATTCCCAATATAACCGGTATCCTTACAGTCCTTACAGGTGTAAACCGGTTCCAGATAATCAGCCGGATAACCCAGAGAAGCAATCAGATTCTGTTTCTCCCTGCGAAGAGCAGCAAGCTGTTCTTTTAATGAAGAGAGAACAGAGGAATCTTCTGCTCCATCATCAGATAAAAGCTGTTTTGCACTTGCTACTGAGATGGAAGAAATCTCGTTGTCTATTTCTGTAAGGCGCGGACATTTTCCGTAGATTTCCTGAATGCGTTCATCCAGAAGATGCTGATTGTGAAACTGTCTGGCATTATATTGCCGGATTAAAGTATCGTATTGTGAATTATTAAGAGACATGAAATGCTCCTTTAGTATTCCTGAAAAAGTGTCTTAATTATTTAAGAGCTGTTTTTCAAGCTGTTCAAAATTATAGGTACGCTGTGAAAAATTGTTAAACCGGTTGGCGGCAGTCTTGTTTACGGTGACATTGCGGGAAGAAGATGCCTTGCTTTTTTTATAAGCAGTGTCTAATATAGCAATATCCTCTAAATGGTGGATATTGCATTTATGCCAGTTCTCTAAGATGGTGTCGGCATACTGGAAGCTTGGCTGATTTGTCGCCTGCAGTGTCCGTTTGCATGCCTCGGAAATAATATCCAGTGTAAATCCAAACTGGCTGGTCCATTTATCTACCAGTTCAAGTTCGTATTCGGCCAGCTTTCTGCCGCTGATTCCAAATGCCTTCATGACACCATAATGTGTCTGCTTATAGGCACTGGAAGAACGTCTGGCATCTTCCGCGGTACGGATAGAAGAAGCAGACCAGGAAAGGGCAATCTTGTCCATATAGCGGATGCTCTTATGACCGTTGTCCACACAGGATTCTACCAGATATTCAATCAGGTCTGTGGAGAATTTCAATTCATCTGACCAGTAAAGAATGGTTTCATAATCCTTGATGGACAAAGGATGTCCGATATAGCGTTCAATAATGAATAATAAATCGCTGGAAGCCTCATCATTCTGGAAAGACAGAATCTGGTCTTTTGTATAGGATGGACGGATATCTACAGAAGATGCTTCCGTAGGCTTTTCTGCATGTTCAGAATCCTGCGTAACCGCAGAAACAGGCTCACACAGGCAGATGCCGGTAAGCTGTTCACCGGAATTATATTCTAACTGGAGTAAGTGTTTTTTCTCCCAGTATTTTAAGGCACGTTTAATATCCTTTTCTGTATGGTCGAATTTATCAGCCATCTTAGAAATGGAAAAATTCTCAGCTGCGTTGATACAGCGGAGTAAATATAAATAAATTTTTACAAATTCTCCATTGGCATCTGCCATATACTCATCAATAAAGGTATTGGATACGCAGGTAACCGTGGATTTGCTTTTCGTATGTAATGTTATGTCTGTCATAAGAACGCCCTCTTTCACCGACCACATTATAGCATATGAATCTAAAATTGAGAAGTCTTATTTTAACCAAAAATCCAGTAAAATCAAGGGTTTCCACATTTGCACAGAATTGTGAATAATGTGGATAACTTTCTTTTGAAAGTGCATTATGGTAACTGAAATGGGAGCAGTTTGGCGGTTAATACAGATAGAATGGCGATTTCCAAAAATACATTATGTAAACAAAAAATCCACATCCATAATTCACAAAAATGTGAATTACGATGTGGATAATGTGGATAACTACTGTTGGAGAAGGTGTTCGCCTATAAGATACACGTCTCCGGCTCCCATAGTTATCAACAAATCATTGTTTATGCATTTTTCTGATAAAAATTTTTCAATCTCATCAAAAGACGGGAAATAATAACTTTCCTGACCGTTTTTCTGAAGCTCTGCCAAAAGGTCTTTGGAAGAAATCCCAATCGTATTTTTCTCTCTGGCGGCATAGATGTCTGCAAGGACTACAATATCTGCCATGGAAAGCACCCGGGCAAAATCACTTAAGAATGCCTTGGTTCTGGAATAGGTGTGTGGCTGGAAAACGCAGATAATCCGTCCGTGTGGATAATTCCGGGCTGCGGTTAATGTAGCAGCTACTTCGGTCGGATGATGTGCATAATCATCGATAACGGTGATACCGTTCTTTGTTCCTTTGTATTCAAAACGACGTTTGGTGCCGCCAAACTGAAGCAGTCCCTTTTTGATAACATCCAAAGGAAGACCGAGATTTAAGCAAAGTGCAATGGCAGCCAGTGAATTGGAGACATTATGCCTGCCTGGAACGCTTAAGGAAACGGTTCCTAAGTCTTCGGTTTTGTGCATCAGAGTATATGTGCCGCAGGCATGGTCATTATAAGTAATATTTTTAGCATAAAAGTCATCGTTTTCGCATAAACCATAAGTAGTGACGCTGCAGGACAAATTGTTGGTAATCTGATCTAAAGCTGCAATCTGGCCGTTGATGATTAATACACCATCAGGTGCAGTATTTCCGGCAAATTCATGGAAAGAACGGCGGATATCATCGATATCTTTGAAGAAGTCGAGATGCTCAGCTTCCACACTGGTGATGATACTGTATTTCGGATGAAAATGCAGGAAACTGTTGGTATATTCGCAGGCCTCGGTAATGAATACTTCTGAACCACCTACGCGGATATTTCCACCGATTGCTTCTAAGATACCACCAACACTGATTGTAGGGTCAGCCTTTGCAACAAGAAGAATCTGTGAAATCATGGATGTGGTAGTGGTTTTTCCATGGGTACCGGCAACTGCAATGGATTTCTCATAGTTATCCATAATCTGTCCAAGCAGTTCTGCACGGGAAAGCATTGGAATACCGGCATCTACGGCTGCTTTAAATTCCTCATTGTCCTCGCGGATGGCAGCAGTATAGACAACCAGTGCAGGACGGATGGATAAGTTAGATGCTTTCTGACCAATGTAAATGGTTGCGCCTTTTTTGGCAAGGCTGTCGGTAAGCGCAGACTGCTTTGCATCAGAACCGGAAATGGTAAAACCTTCTTCCAGCAAGATTTCTGCAAGACCACTCATACTGATACCGCCAATACCGATAAAATGTACATGAATAGGTTCTTCAAAATTTAATGAATACATAATTCTTTACCTGCCTGACTTATAATTTCGTTTCTTGAGAAAAGATTTCTTCCTAATATTATAACCATATGCAGGGAATTTGCAAATCTATTTTGTCTGTCAGGAAAAAAGAATGCAAAATAATGGAGGTGATTTTGTAAAAATGACAAGAAATGTTCAAAAATTGTCTAAAATGACTAAAATATGCGAAAAAAGATAAAATAATTATACAGAATGCTGTACAACATATGGGCAGTGTGTTATACTTTTGTTATACCAAAATGACCTGATTTTATGACGAGAGGTGAATGACGTGATTAAGAAAGAAATGATAGCCATGCTTTTGGCGGGCGGACAAGGAAGCCGTCTTGGAGTATTAACTTCCGGTGTAGCAAAGCCTGCAGTCGCATTTGGAGGAAAGTATCGTATTATCGACTTTCCATTGAGCAACTGCATCAACTCAGGTATTGATACCGTTGGAGTGCTGACACAGTATCAGCCATTGAGATTAAACAGACATATTGGAATTGGAATTCCGTGGGACTTAGACCGTAATAACGGAGGAGTAACGGTTCTTCCTCCATATGAGAGAAGTGATAACAGTGAATGGTATACTGGTACAGCAAATGCGATTTACCAGAATCTGAAATATATGGAGACTTATAATCCGGATTATGTGCTGATTTTATCAGGCGACCATATTTATAAAATGGATTATGAAGTAATGCTTGATTTCCATAAGGAAAATAATGCAGACGTAACAATTGCAGCAATGCCTGTTCCAATAGAAGAAGCAAGCCGTTTTGGTGTGGTTATAACAGACGAAAATAAAAAAATTAAAGAGTTCGAGGAAAAACCGGAACATCCGAGAAGCAACCTCGCATCCATGGGAATATACATATTCAACTGGAAAGTATTGCGTGACAGCTTAATTGCTATGAAGGATCAGAGTAATTGTGACTTCGGAAAGCATATTATTCCATACTGCCATGAGAATGGAAAGCGTTTATTTGCTTATGAATTCAATGGTTACTGGAAGGATGTTGGAACACTTTCCTCCTATTGGGAAGCAAATATGGAATTGATTGATCTGATTCCGGAATTTAACCTTTATGAAGAATACTGGAAGATTTATACCAAGAGCGATAATGTAGCTCCGCAGTATCTTGCAGCAGAGTCCAAGGTTGATACCAGCATTATCGGAGAAGGTGCTGAAATTTATGGAGAAGTGCAGAATTCTGTAATTGGTGCAGGAGTCCGGATTGAAAAGGGTGCGGTGGTACACAATTCCATTATCATGAAAGAATGTGTGATTGGAGAGAATACTGTGGTGGAGAAATCCATTATTGCAGATAAGACCATTGTTGGAGCAAACTGCCACTTAGGCGTAGGCGAGTATGCACCAAGCACATTGAATGAAAAAGTATATGCATCTGATCTGGTTACTATCGGAGAAGATTCTGTAATACCAGACGGAGTTTCAATTGGAAAAAATACAGCGATTTCCGGAGTGACGGAACCGTCAGATTATCCAGATGGAATGTTAGCAGGCGGTGGAGCTATTATTAAGGAAGGTGACAGAATATGAAGGCATTAGGATTAATTTTAGCAGGTGGAAACAATCATCGTATGCAGGAACTTTCCAGCAAGCGTGCAATTGCAGCAATGCCAATCGGCGGAAGCTACCGATGCATTGATTTTGCATTGAGTAATATGAGCAACTCACATATTCAGACCGTTGCAGTGCTGACTCAGTATAATGCACGTTCTTTAAATGAACATTTAAGTTCATCCAAATGGTGGGATTTTGGAAGAAAACAGGGAGGTCTTTATACCTTCACTCCTACCGTAACCGCTGACAACAGCTGGTGGTACAGAGGAACTGCAGATGCAATGTACCAGAACATTGATTTCTTGAAAAAACGTCATGAGCCATATGTAATTATTACAGGTGGTGATTGTGTATACAAGCTGGATTACAATAAGGTATTGGATTACCATATTGAGAAGAAAGCTGATATAACTGTTGTGTGCAAGGATATGCCGGAAGGCGCAGATATCAGCCGCTTTGGTGTAATCCGCATGAATGAAGAATCCAGAATCACAGAGTTTGAAGAGAAACCTATGGTATCCAGCTCTAATACAATTTCTACCGGTATTTATATCATCCGCAGAAGACAGCTGATTGAAATGTTAGAGCGGAGCGGTCAGGAAGACAGATGGGACTTCGTTACAGATATTCTGATTCGTTATAAGAATATGAAACGAATTTATGGATATAAAATGGAAGATTACTGGAGCAATATTGCAACAGTAGATTCATATTACAATACCAATATGGATTTCCTGAAACCGGAAGTGAGAAATTACTTCTTCCGTGAGACACCGCATATCTATTCGAAAGTAGATGATTATCCACCAGCAAAATACAATGCAGGTTCTGATGTGAAGAACAGCCTGATTTCCAGTGGATGTATCATCAACAGTAAAATAGAAAATTCTGTATTGTTTAAAAATGTGTTTGTAGGAAAGAATTGTGTAATCAAGAATTCCATTATTCTCAATGACGTATATATTGGAGATAATACGCATATTGAAAACTGTATCGTGGAAAGCCGTGGAACGCTGAAAGCCAACACGTATTATTGCGGTGACGACGGAGTAAAGGTTGTACTTGAACGCAATGACAGATATGCACTGTAGGCAGAAGACTTAAGAGAAAGGCGTGAAGGGGGTAACATAATGCAGATTACAGATGTAAGAATACGTAAAGTTGAAAAAGAAGGTAAAATGAAAGCTGTGGTATCCATTACCATAGATGAGGAATTTGTTGTACATGATATCAAGGTGATTGACGGAGAGAAGGGACTCTTCATTGCAATGCCAAGCCGCAAGGCTGCTGATGGGGAATACAGAGACATTGCACATCCAATTAACTCAGATACCAGAAATAAGATACAGCAGATTATCTTAGAAAAGTACGAAAGCGAAGTCGCAACGGAAGAAGCGTAGCTCGTACATAGAATAAAGAAAGAATTTGCAGGCTGTCACAGAAATGTGGCAGCCTGTTTTTCACACTTCTTTTTTTGAACAATTGATAGAATGAAGTATAAATATGCCGTGGGGCAAATGAGAAAGCATGAAAAAGACTGTTAGGAGCACTTGGAATTTCGGGCGAAAACAGACAACGCCGGCACAGGGAAGTGCCGGCGAGGCGCAAGCAACATGGATGTTGATTTGCGCCGGTTGTCAGAACTGATAAAAATTTTTTTCAAAATTCTTAGTGCTCCTTATAGTCTTTTTCGCTTTTCCATTTGCCCCACGGCAGATTTACATTGTCATCTATTTCATATTGTGGAAAAAAGGATGACAAATTTCTAGGAAAGAAGTATACTAAAATATAACAGTATTTTCGGCAGAAAGCCGGAGAGGAATAAAGAGGATAAAAATATGGAAGCATTAAAAGCGGTAATATTGGCAGCTGGAAAGGGAACCAGAATGCAGTCAGACCTTCCGAAAGTAGTGCATACAATAGACGGAAAGTGTCTGGTAGATTATGTAATTGAAGCGGCAGAAGGAGCAGGAGCGGAGGATATCTGTCTGGTGGTAGGCTATAAGCATGAAGAGGTAGAGAATACCATTTCACATAAAGATGATGTAACATTTGTACTGCAGGAGCAGCAGCTTGGAACTGGTCATGCGGTAAAATGTGCCAAGGATTTTCTGGGAAAAGAAGGACATACACTGATTCTTTTTGGAGATGCGCCACTGATTACATCTGCAACCTTAAAGCAGCTTTTGAAGCATCATATCCAGCATAAAAATGCAGTAACCGTATTGTCAGCAACGATAGATGACCCGACCGGATACGGAAGAATTATCCGCAATGAATCTGGAGAATTTATAAAGAGCGTAGAACATAAGGATGCAAACGAAGAAGAGTTGAAATCTCATGAGATTAATTCCGGAATGTATGTATTTAATACCTGGGAATTATCACAGGCATTGGATAAGATTCAGCCGAATAACGCACAGGGTGAATATTATCTGCCGGATACGCTTACGATATTAAAGGAAAAAGGACTTCGTGTAGATGCATTTGCACTGGAAAGCCCGGAAGACATCAATGGAGTAAATGACCAGAAGCAGTTAGAATCAGCTGCAGAAATCATCAGAAGAAGGAAGAAAGAATGTACATTATAGCGGGACTTGGAAATCCTGGAAAGAAATATGAACATACCAGACATAATGTTGGCTTTGATGTCATGGATGTACTGGCAGAAAAATATAATATAAGGATGGACGAAAAAAAGTATAAAGCAATCTGCGGCAAAGGAATGATCGGAAGTGAAAAAGTTGTTCTGGTGAAGCCACAGACTTTTATGAACTTAAGCGGAGAAAGCATCGCTGAAGCAGTAAATTTCTATAAAGTGGATCCGGCCAGTGAACTGTTAGTGATTTTTGATGATATCAGCCTGGCACCGGGAAGAATACGGATTCGTAAAAAAGGCAGTGCCGGCGGACACAATGGAATTAAAAATATCATTGCGCAGGTGGGAACAGAGCAGTTTGCTAGGATTAAGGTAGGTGTCGGTGAGAAACCACAGGGCTGGGATTTAGCAGACCATGTCCTTGGCCATATGGATAAGGCAGACCGGAAACTGGCAGAGGAAGCATTTTTAGATGCGGTATCTGCGGTAGAACTGATTGTCGATGGAAAAATCGAACAGGCAATGAATGACTATAATTAAAGGAAGAACATTATGAATGTATTTTTGCAGCCCCTTTCGGAACTGGAAGAATTGCAAAATGCCTTAAAGCAGCTAAAGAGCAATCAAGGTATCGTTCAGATATCCGGATGCATGGATGCGCAGAAGGCACATATGGTATTTGCGGCGAACGATGGTTTTAGAAATAAAATCATCGTTACTTTTAACGAACAAAAAGCAAGGGAAATCTTAGAAGATTATCGTTTTTTCGACAGGGAGACTCTCTATTTCCCGGCGAAGGATATTTTATTTTATCAGTCGGATATCAGAAGTAATCAGCTTACCGGAGAGAGGATTGCCCTGTTAAAACGTTTATCCGAAAAGAAGCCGGTTACAGTGGTATTGACTTTTGACGGACTGATGAACCGGATGGCAGGACTTGAAGCCTTTAAAGAAGCGGTGCGTACTTATAAGGTGGAAGACGAATTAGACTTTGAGGCAGAGACAAAGCGGCTTTTGCAGATGGGGTATGTGCGCAATTATCAGGTGGAAATGCCGGGAGAATTTGCGGTGCGTGGAGGAATCCTTGATATATATCCTCTGACGGAAGAAAATCCGCTGCGTATTGAAATGTGGGGAGATACCATTGATTCCCTGCGAAGCTTTGAGGCAGAGAGCCAGCGTTCCATAGAGAATTTGGAAGAAATTACGTTGTATCCTGCAACGGAACTGGTGCTGACGGAAGAACGGAAGCAGGCAGGCTTGAAGAAAATTCGACAGGAAGCGGTAAAAGCAGAAAAGAAGTTCCGCGACCAGATGAAAAATGAAGAAGGCCATCGCATCAAACAGACGGCGGCTGCTTTGGAAGAAGAGATAGAAGAATTAGGTGGTGCAGCTAATTTGGACAGCAGCCTTGCATATTTCTTCCCGGAGGCGGTAAGCCTTTTGGATTATTTTGGCAAAGACGAGACTCTTTTAGTCCTGGATGAACCTGCCCGGCTGATGGAAAAGGGCAGAGTGACAGAGCAGGAATTTGAAGAGAGCATGAAGCAGCGCTTGGAGAAGGGTTATATCCTGCCGGGACAGGCAGAAACGCTCTTTACCGGAAAGGAAATTACTGCGAAGATGCAGAGTTTCCACGGACTTGCACTGGCAGCACTGGATATGAAGGTGCGGGAGTTAGACATTACGAACCGTTACCATATTCAGGTGCAGGGTGTGAATTCCTATAATAACAGCTTTGCAACGCTGGTGAAGGATTTAAAGAATTATAAGAAAAACGGATACCGGGTCGTTGTATTATCCGCATCTAAGACAAGGGCAGAGCATCTGGCGAAGGATTTACAGGAAGAAGAGGTAAGCTGTTATTATGCCAAAGATTTTGAACGGGAATTGCAGCCGGGAGAAATCTTAACTGCCTATGGAAAAGTAAAACGTGGATACGAATACCCACTGATTAAATTTGCGGTTATCACAGAAAGTGATATATTCGGGCAGGAAAAGAAGAAACGGAAGAAACACCGTCTCTATGAGGGGGAAAGGATACAGAGCTTTCGTGACCTTCATGTAGGTGATTATGTGGTACATGAAAATCACGGCCTTGGCATTTATCGTGGAATCGAGAAAATCGAAGTCGATAAAAAAGTCAAGGATTATATCAAGATTGAATATGCCAAGGGAGGCAATCTTTATATTCTTGCAACCCAGCTGGAACTGATTCAGAAATATGCCGGTTCCGATGCCAAGAAACCGAAGTTAAACCGGCTGGGCAGCCCGGACTGGGATAAGACAAAAACCAGAGTGCGTGGTGCGGTAAAAGAAATTGCCCACGAACTGGTGGAACTCTATGCTGTCCGGCAGAACAAAGAAGGCTATGTCTATGGTCCGGATACTGTATGGCAGAAGGAATTTGAAGAGATGTTTCCATTTGAGGAGACAGAAGATCAGGAACTTGCCATTGAAGCAACCAAGAAGGACATGGAAAGTACCAAGATTATGGATCGTCTGATTTGCGGAGACGTAGGATATGGCAAGACGGAGGTGGCAATCCGTGCTGCCTTTAAGGCGGTGCAGGAGGGAAAACAGGTAGTTTATTTAGTACCGACCACAATCCTGGCGCAGCAGCACTATAATACCTTTGCCCAGCGGATGAAAGATTTCCCGGTAAGAGTAGATTTGCTTTGCCGTTTCCGCAGCCCAAAAGAGCAGAAGAAAACCATCGAAGATTTGAAAAAAGGCATGGTGGATATTATTATCGGAACCCACAGAGTGCTTTCTGAGGATGTGAAATTTAAGGATTTGGGACTTCTCATTATCGATGAGGAGCAGCGTTTTGGTGTGGCTCATAAAGAGAAAATCAAGCAGATGAAAAAGGATGTGGATGTGCTGACTTTAACGGCAACACCAATTCCAAGGACATTGCATATGAGCCTTATCGGAATCCGCGATATGAGTGTTTTAGAGGAGCCGCCGATGGATCGTGTGGCAATCCAGACTTATGTCATGGAATATAATGAAGAAATGGTGCGGGAGGCAATCTGCCGGGAATTAGCAAGAGACGGACAGGTTTATTATGTATTTAACCGGGTAAACCAGATTGCAGAAATGGCAGCGAAAATTTCAGAACTGGTGCCGGATGCTAATGTGGCATTTGCCCACGGACAGATGAAGGAACGGGAACTTGAGGATATTATGTATCAGTTTATCAACGGAGAGATTGATGTGCTGGTATCTACAACGATTATCGAGACGGGGCTTGATATTTCCAATGTAAATACCATGATTATTCATGATGCGGATAATATGGGACTGTCACAGCTCTATCAGCTTCGCGGAAGAGTAGGGCGTTCCAATCGGACGGCATATGCGTTCTTAATGTACCGCCGGGATAAAATGTTAAAAGAAATCGCAGAGAAACGTCTGGCTGCAATCAAGGAATATACAGACTTAGGAAGCGGCTTTAAGATTGCCATGCGGGATTTGGAAATCCGTGGAGCCGGAAACCTGCTGGGTGCCCAGCAGAGCGGACATATGGAGGCAGTCGGTTATGACCTTTACTGCAAGATGCTCAATGAGGCTGTCAAACAGGAGAAGGGAATCGGAGTGGAAGAAAGCTTCGATACAACAGTAGATGTGGAAATGGATGCATTTATCCCACCGTCCTATATTCCAAACGAGACACAGAAGCTGGATATTTATAAACGAATTGCAGCCATTGAAAATGATTCAGAAAGTGATGAGATGCTTGATGAGCTGACAGACCGTTTTGGAGACCCGCCAAAATCAGTAACAAACCTTCTTTCCATTGCATTGATAAAAGTGCTGGCGCATCAGGCGTATATGAAGGAAGTGGTAGAGCGTGGCAATACAGTGCGCTTTGTCATGTATGAAAAAGCTGCGGTGAATCCGGCAAAAATACCGGAACTTTTGTCAAAATATGATCATGCGTTGAAATTTATACCGGATCAGAAAGGACCGTATTTTGTGCTGAACCGGGGAACCAACAGCCGGACAGTATCAGGCAGCAGTATCGACTATATCCACCAGTTTGTGTTGGATGTGCAGACGATTTTGGTAGAAAAAACCATAAAAAAGGATGCTTAACTGCATAAAAATCTTGCGGCATGTACGAAAAAGCACTATAATAGAACGATGATAAATATTTTGGAGGAACGTGATATGAGATTTAAGAAATTCACAGCACTTGCATTGGCGGTTGTTACTGCAGCTTCCGTAGCTATGACAGGATGTGGCAGCAGAATCGATGAAGATGCAGTTGTTGCTACATTAGGAGATAAAGAGATTTCACTTGGACTTGCCAACTTTATGGCACAGTATACAGCAGTATCCTATGACAGCTATATTACCATGGGATATGCTAAGGAAAATATGTGGTCACAGGATTTATCCGGAAACGGTAAGACTATGCAGGATAATGTAAAAGATGGAATCCTGACACAGATTCAGACCAATTATCTCTTGGAAGACCATATGAAAGACTATGGTGTGGAAATAACGGATGAGGAGCTTTCTGATATTGATACTGCAGCACAGCAGTTCATGGATGACAATAGCAAGGAAGCAATCAGGACCATGGGTGCCAAGAAAGAATATGTAGCAGAAATGCTTCGACTGAACCTGATTCAGAAGAAGATGCATAATGCAATCATTGCAACTGTAGATACCGAAGTTTCTGATGAAGAAGCGGCACAGAGAACATTCAGTTATATCAAGGTTTCTACCGAGGCACATTATGATGACAGCAAGAATTATGTGGAATATACCGATGATGAGAAGGCAGAATTAGAAAAAACTGCAGAGAAAATCGCAGAAGAGGCGAAAACCGATTTTGATGCAGCAGCAACAGACAACGGATATACTGTAAGCACTTATTCATACGGCAGTGATGAAATCGGTGAAGATGGAACAGCAACCGGAAGTATGGATGCATCCATTATTACAGCAGCAGATGCGTTAAAAGAGGGAGAAGTTTCTTCCATGATTTCCGTAGATGGAAAAGGATATTATGTTATCCGCTTAGACAGTGAATTTGACCGTGATGCAACCGACAAAGAGAAAGAAACAATTGTTTCCCAGCGTCAGTCCGATAAATATACTGAAGTATGCGACAGCTACAAGGAAGAAAAAGAATGGACGGTAAATGATGATGTATGGGCAGCTGTTAACTTTGATAAGCTCTATACCATCAAGAAAACAGATACAGAAACAGAATCTGTAAGTGAGACAGAGACAGCATCAGAGGCAGCAACAGAATAATTGCAGAAATTATAAAGTGACAAGAACATAGAGAAGCAGAAAATTTATTTTTCTGCTTCTTTTCTATCACATAGATACAGGAGTATGGAATGAAAGACAATATCGTATTAATCGGAATGCCGGGCGTAGGAAAAAGTACTGTAGGTGTCGTATTGGCGAAGGCATTAGGCTATAATTTTGTGGATGCAGATTTAGTCATTCAGCAGCAGACTGGAAAGCTTTTGTGTGAGCTGATTGCAGAGCATGGAACAGAAGGATTTCTTGAGATTGAGGATGAGGTAAACAGCAGCATAGAAGGACATAAAGCAGTTATTGCCACAGGAGGCAGTGCAGTATATTGTGCAAATGCCATGGAGCATTATAAAGAAATTGCAACCGTACTTTATCTGAGTGTATCTTATGAGACATTAGAAGAGCGTCTTGGTGATTTGAAAAACCGCGGTGTGGTATTGAATGATGGCCAGACGCTGAAAGATTTGTATGATGAGAGAACTGCATACTATGAAAAATATGCGGATGTAACAGTAAACGAAGAGGGATTGTCAATTCGTGAAACAATCGATGCAGTAAAAGAAAAACTCGGGATGGAATAAAAGATGCAGATACCAGGGAATGCACAGGAACCTGTGAAGATGCAGGAATCAGATAAAATGAAGAAGTCAGATAAGATGCAGGAGCAGAAAAAGAAATCAACAACTTTAAATAGAATTGGAAAAGTCGATAAAAAGATTCGTATCCGCATGTGGGCAGCAGGCATATTTTTCGTCTGTCTGGTACTGGTGGTACTTTTGCAGAAATTTTCACTGGGACAGAATTATTTTGTGGTAACCGTAAATAATAAAGTGGTAGGCTGTGTCAGCAGCAAGACAGATGTGGAAAAGGCAGTACACGAAAGCCGGCGGCAAATGGCAAAAGAGAGTGAAGGCTATCTGATGCAGGAGATTTCTTATGAGACAACAGAAAGCCATAAGCCATTTCAGAAGCTGTTAAGTGAAACTGCATTAAAAGAAAAGATTACAAAGGAGCTTAAGAAAGAAAATTCCGGAGAAATCTTTGCATATACGGTAAGTGCCGGTGAAAACCAGCTTTCTTTTGCAACTTTAGATGAAGTAGAAACGTTTTTAGGACGTTTGAAGGAAGAACAGGATACGGACAATCGGTTTGAGATAGAGTTCAAAAAGGAAACAGATCATCAGGAGGGAATGCTTCTTGCAAACTTAAAAGAGGCAGGCGTTTCAGAAAAAACAGAAGCTTCTGCGGATGCCGGTATTGCGCAGCAGCTTGGAATCTATCTTTCCGATGCACAGGAGAATCCCGGGGAAAATAATTATGAAACCGGAATTCTTTCGATGGAATTTGCACAGGATGTGGAAGTGTTCACCAATCTGGTAGCAGCGGACACTCTGACGGATATAGATGCCGCGGTGGAAGAAGTAACAAAAGAGAAAGAAACGAATAAAATATATGAGATACAGCCGGGAGACTGTCTGTCGGTTATTGCACAGGAGCATGATACATCGGTGGCAGCAATTATAGCACTCAATGGATTGTCCGGGGAAGATGCAGTAATCAGTGCCGGTGAAGAACTGATTCTGTCTGTGCCTCAGCCGGACATCAGCTTACGGATCAGCGAAGGCGTAGTATATGAAGAGGATTATACCGCAGAGCCGGAGATTGTACCGAATGATTCCTGGTATACGACCGACGAGGTGGTGCTTGCAGAGGGAACTACCGGACATCGCGAGGTTAATATGGTGGTGACAACAGAGAATGGAATTGAGACGGAGCGGAGTATGATCCACCAGACCATACTGACAGAGTCAACGCCGGCAGTTATTGAGCGTGGAACCAAGATACCGCCGACTTACATTAAACCGCTGATTGGCGGAAGAGTTTCTTCCGGTTTTGGAAGAAGATGGGGCAGAATGCATAAAGGAATTGACTGGGCATGTCCGACCGGAACCAAGGTATTTGCATCCAGCAATGGTGTAGTAGTCAGTGCCGGCTATGTTTCCGGATATGGCAACTGCGTCTTAATCAGCCATCCGGATGGAAGAATGACACGTTATGCACATAACAGTAAATTACTGGTAAAAGCAGGGCAGAGCGTATCACAGGGTGAAGTGATTGCATTAAGCGGAAGTACGGGACGTTCTACAGGTCCGCATGTGCATTTTGAGATATTAATTAATGGTTCCCAGGTAAATCCGGTGAACTATCTGAATTAATTTCGATTTACAAGTCAGTGAATATATAATATAATAATACTATTGTAGATAATTCTTTTGAGGTATGAGAAATACTTGACAAAAGAGGAAATAAGTTACTATAATATTTTGTTTGTAATTTTGTAGGGAATCTAAGCATAGAGGTGCGAGATGGAACAGTATGTGATTAAAGGTGGAAATCCTTTGGTTGGCGAAGTTGAGATTGGTGGAGCTAAGAATGCTGCACTGGGAATTCTTGCGGCAGCAATTATGACGGATGAGACCGTAATAATAGATAATTTACCAAACGTTCGTGATATTAATGTGTTATTAAGTGCCATGGAGGGAATTGGTGCTAAGATAGAGCGTCTTGGAGAACATAAGGTAAAGATTAATGGTTCACTGATTCATGATTTGAGCGTGGACTATGAATATATTAATAAAATCAGAGCTTCTTACTATCTGTTAGGAGCATTACTTGGCAAATATAAGAAAGCAGAAGTGGCTTTTCCGGGTGGCTGTGCAATCGGAACCCGTCCGATTGACCTTCATCTGAAAGGTTTTCGTGCGTTAGGAGCCGATGTTGATATTCAGCATGGGTTAATTTCTGCTACTGCAGAACATCTGGTGGGAAACCATATTTATTTAGATAAAGTTTCTGTAGGAGCAACCATTAACATTATGATGGCGGCATCCATGGCAGAGGGAAAGACAATTATTGAAAATGCAGCTAAGGAGCCACATGTCGTAGACGTAGCAAACTTTTTAAACAGCATGGGAGCAAATATCCGTGGTGCAGGAACAGATGTCATCCGTATTGTGGGTGTAGAGAAGCTTCATAAAACAGAATATTCTATTATTCCGGATCAGATTGAAGCAGGAACTTTTATGTTTGCAGCGGCTGCAACCAAAGGTGATGTAACTGTTAAAAATGTTATTCCCAAGCATTTAGAGGCAACCACAGCAAAATTAATTGAAATTGGTTGTGAAGTGGAAGAATTTGATGATGCAGTACGTGTGGTATCCAGCAAGCCATTGCATCATACCCAGGTAACTACTTTACCGTATCCTGGCTTTCCAACAGATATGCAGCCACAGATGTCGGTGCTTTTAGCATTAGCAGAAGGAACAAGTACCGTAACGGAGAGTATTTTTGAAAACCGTTTCAAATATGTAGATGAACTGACCCGTATGGGTGCACAGGTGAAAGTAGAGAGCAATATTGCAATTATTACCGGTGTTGAAAAATTCACAGGTGCAAGAGTCAGTGCTCCGGATTTAAGAGCAGGTGCAGCCCTTGTAATTGCAGGTCTTGCAGCAGAAGGCATCACCATTGTAGATGATATTTATTATATTGAACGTGGATATGAACATTTTGAAGAGAAATTAGCTTCCCTTGGTGCAATGATTGAAAAGGTAAGTTCCGAGAAAGAAATCCAGAAATTCACATTGAAAGTATCATAAGATAAGAGCATCACAATATAGAAAGTTTTGAATATAAATACTAATATGAATATTGCAATGAGACAGAAGTGTTAAAAAGCGTTATCATAACCAAAAAAAGATATCTGGTAAATATGCTGCAAATGAGGCATAGTTATCAGATATCTTTTATACTTTACAGGAAATTGCTTTCCTGTAAAGTATAAAACGCTCCGCGAGGATGCGCACTGCGGCGTATAAGGCAGATGTCGCAAGCGACCGCCGCAGGCGCTAGAATGTGCCAAGGCACATTCTTTTTATATGATTGCTTTGATATATAAAGGACTTTTCTCAAGGTCAATACAGGCTCCATCATCTAACTGAACCAGTGGCTTGGAAAGACGACGATGATTCAATAAAACAATGCGGGCGGAAGTACCATCACTTAACATAACCCGGTTGTTCTGGTATGCATTGGCAATATTCTCTAAGAAGGTCAGAATATACTTTGGCTTATATTTCTGCAGACCATCTTTTTCAAATTCGGCGATTACCTCAAACGGACAAAGGGGAGCACGATAGGAGCGTGCTGCTGTCATGGCATCGTAAACATCGGCAATCGCAATGATGAGTGCATAGTCATCGATTTCTTCCATGGTAAGCCCCATTGGATAACCGGAACCATCGCAACGTTCATGGTGCATGAGAGCTGCCTTTTTAATATGGGAATTTAATGGCTGGGATTTTAAAATATCGTAGCCATATTTCGGATGATTACGAATCATCTGGAACTCTTCATCTGTTAATTTTCCGTCTTTATTTAAGACCTCATCCGGAATTTTTGTCTTACCGATGTCATGAAGCAGACCGGCAAGGGTGAGAGTGTCTAATTCTTCATTGGAAAAATGCAGCCATTTTCCGATAATACGGGAGATGATGGCAACATTCAGACTGTGTGCATAGGTGCTGTCGTTGACCTGACGCATATTATGTAACATATCAAAGACATCCAGAGTGGTCTGCTTTGGACTTACTAAAGAAATGGTCTTTGATAAAAGCTCTTCTTTGTTTACGGTTCCTCCATCGGAAAGATAAGCATCAAAACAGTTCTTCAAATCCTGGGAACGCAGGGTGAAATCTACCTGAAAACGCTGGAATTCCGGAGAACTTTTGAGCTTCTGTGAGTAAGAAGCATCAGAAACCGGACTTGGTGCAGAAACAGGGCTTTTGGCAGGAAAATATGCCGGATCTTTTGGCGTTTCCATTGGAGTAGCGACCTGTTTATTTTCTGTAATCTGCACACTGGCGATGCCATAAAATTCCAGTCTGGAAATCAGGGTACGCGTAAGTTCTACATTCGGATTAATAATAAGCTGTCCACGCTTGGTGCGGACAGGAATTGCTGTAACCATACCTGGTAACAAATCTTTTGTCTGATATTCTTTCATGCATGTGGTCCTCATTCTGGATGGATTTTATAATTATGATAGAACAAATCACAATTATATTCCTATTTAAGTATATTCTTTTTGCTAAAAATGTCAATCTTAACAGTAAAAATCGGCAAAATTTGTCAAAAGGATACAAAAAGTAATAAGGAATGTTTTCTCTGTTGATGAGAAAATATGGTGCTTGACATTTCGATATAATAGGTGTATTCTCTCCCATAGAGATTTGAAAATTCAATATTGTAATTTCTCTTATTCAGAGTGATGGAGATACATAGGATCAATGAAGTCACGGCAACCCCACAACATAAGGAAGGTGCCAACCTGAGCGAGCAAGTCGAACAATAAGAGGATTTGATTATCTTTACCGTTATCGGGTCCGCTTATAATGTAAGCGGTTTTTTTTATTTTACGCGAGCAGCGAAAAAAGGTCTGGAAGAAAGAGGAGCCAAGCGCATCCACCAGATACTTAATAAGGGAATCAACAAAACGAGAGGAGAAAACGATGGAAAAAAGATTATTCACATCAGAGTCCGTAACAGAAGGACATCCAGACAAAATGTGTGATGCGATTTCAGATGCAATTCTTGACGCATGTATGGCAGAGGATCCAATGAGCCGTGTTGCCTGTGAGACAGCAAGCTGTACCGGATTTGTACTTGTAACAGGAGAGATTACTACAAAGGCAAAATTAGACATTCCTGCAATTGTAAGAAATACTGTAAATGAAATCGGTTATGACCATGCAGAAACTGGATTTGACGGACATACCTGTGCTGTTATGGTAGCATTAGACCAGCAGTCACCGGATATTGCAATGGGTGTTGACAAGGCTTTGGAAGCAAAAGAAAATAAAATGACCGATGAGGAGATTGAAGCAATCGGTGCCGGAGATCAGGGTATGATGTTTGGTTATGCAACCAACGAGACACCGGAATATATGCCATATCCGATTTCTTTAGCTCACAAACTGGCATTACAGTTAACCAAAGTTCGTAAAGATGGTACTTTAAAATACTTAAGACCAGACGGAAAATCACAGGTTTCTGTAGAGTATGATGAGGCTGGAAAACCAAAGAGATTAGAGGCAGTTGTACTTTCTACACAGCATGACGAGGATGTAACCCAGGAACAGATTCATGAGGATATTAAGAAATATGTTTTTGACCCAGTCCTTCCAAAGGAATTAGTTGATGAGAATACTAAATTTTTCATCAACCCAACCGGACGTTTCGTAATCGGTGGACCACACGGTGATGCAGGTCTTACCGGACGTAAAATTATCGTAGATACATACGGTGGATACGCCCGTCACGGCGGCGGAGCATTCTCCGGTAAGGATTGCACCAAGGTTGACCGTTCAGCAGCATATGCAGCACGTTACGTTGCTAAGAACTTAGTAGCAGCAGGTCTTGCAGAGCGTTGTGAGATTCAGTTATCTTATGCAATCGGTGTAGCACAGCCTACTTCTGTTATGGTTGATACTTTTGGTACCGGAAAAGTTTCTGATGAGAAATTAGTAGAAATTATCCGTGAGAACTTTGACCTTCGTCCGGCAGGAATTATCAAGATGCTTGATTTACGCAGACCGATTTATCGCCCGACAGCAGCATATGGTCACTTTGGAAGAACCGATGTTGCACTTCCATGGGAAGCGTTGGACAAAGTTGATGAATTAAAGAAACACTTATAATATTGGAATAGATTCCAGAATAGTATAAAGAAGAAAGACCTCTTTTCGGAAAAGATTTATTTCTTAAGGGAAATGATTGAAATGCCGGAAAGAGGTCTTTTGGCATTTACGCGAGTAGCGAGAAAAATCGCATGCTTGCATGCAGATTTGGCGAGCACCGCGATAACTCGAGAAACTCGCAAAGCGTGTTTCTCGTAGTTTTAATGAGAAAACCAGCAAAGAGTTTTGGTTGGTTGGAAAATAATTTATAAATTCTTTAGAATAATTCTCAGAATTTTCATGGGAAAAGAGACTGCATGTGGTATACTATGATTATGAAAAACTGGAGGCTTGAGAATGAAACTAAGGACAAAGCTGATTATATCATTTTGTATTATCATATTTGTGCCGGTGACATTGGCCGCGTTGGCAATGTGCGGATTCCGTTATTTTCAGTTAAGAGATATTGCCAACACCTATCAGGTGGAAGATGGAAATATTAGTTATCTGACCAATACGGTGCAGATGTGGAACCGGGTGACAAGGGACAGTTGTCAGAAGTTACTGGATACAGCGGAAAGCGACCCGGACAAATTCCTGGACATGAAATATTTAATGCAGGTTAATGAGACTCTGCAGGGGAAAAACTCCTACCTGATTGTCATGAGGGATAATGAAGAAGTCTATGTGGGAACGAATGATTTGAATACGGTTCCGGAAAATCTGCCAGATTATATGGATACAAAGACAGGGGGAGAGACCGGCTATTTCATTGACAGTGATAAACAGGAAATGATTAAGCGGATTGACTTTGATTTTTCGGATGGTTCGGAAGGAACGTTGTTTGTAATTACATCTATTAAATCACTTGTGCCGGAAATGAAGGAACTTCTGATAGATATTATTATTTCTGTGTTATTGATACTTTTGTTGACGGCAGGTATGCTTACCATATGGAATTACCGGAGCATCATTACTCCGATTAAGAAGTTAGAGATGGCAACCCAGAATATCAAAGAGGGAAACCTTGATTTTACTTTGGAAATAGACAGCAATGATGAAATTGGCGAGCTGTGCCAGAACTTCGAAGAGATGCGGCAGAGACTGAAAGATTCTGCAGAAGAGAAGCTGGCATCAGAGAAAGAAAACCGTGTTTTAATCAGTAATATTGCCCACGATTTAAAGACCCCGATTACTGCTGTGAAAGGTTATTCGGAAGGTCTGATGGATGGTGTGGCAGATACGCCGGAAAAAAGGGATAAATATATCAAGACCATTTATAATAAAGCCAATGAGATGGATTTACTATTAAATGAGCTGACACTTTATTCAAAGATTGATACTAATCGAATTCCATATAATTTTAGCAAGATAAATGTAATGGAATATTTCGATGACTGCGTAGAAGAAATCGGCCTGGATTTAGAGGCAAAAAATATCGGTTTATCGTATTTTAATTACGCTGGGGATGATGTGCAGATTATTGCAGACCCGGAGCAGTTAAAGCGTGTCATTCATAATATTATTAATAATTCCATCAAATATCTGGATAAGCCGAAGGGCTTTATCAATATTCGTGTAAAGGATGTGGGTGATTTTATCCAGGTAGAGATAGAGGATAATGGAAAAGGAATTGCAAAGAAAGACCTGCCATATATCTTTGACCGGTTCTTCCGGGCAGATACTTCAAGAAATTCTGCAACCGGCGGAAGCGGTATCGGTTTATCCATTGTCCGCAAAATTATTGAAGACCATGGCGGAAAGATATGGGCAACCAGTAAAGAAGAAACAGGTACAATCATGTATTTTGTACTGAGAAAATATCAGGAGGTTCCAAATGAGTAAAGTATTGATTATTGAAGATGAGGTTTCAATTGCAGAACTGGAGAAGGATTATTTAGAGTTAAGCGGTTTCGATGTCGAAATCGAAAGTGATGGAGCAAGGGGCTTGGAGAAAGCACTGGCATCTGATTTTGACATGTATATCTTAGACCTGATGCTTCCGGGCATGGACGGATTCGAGATCTGCAAACGTATTCGTGAAGTAAAGAATACACCGATTCTTATGGTATCTGCCAAGAAGGACGATATTGACAAGATTCGCGGTCTGGGACTGGGTGCAGATGATTACATCACAAAACCATTCTCCCCAAGCGAGCTGGTAGCAAGAGTAAAGGCACACCTTGCCCGTTATGAAAGACTGATTGGCAGCAATGTGCAGGAAAATGATATTATTGAGATTCGTGGAATCAAGATTGATAAGACAGCCCGCCGCGTCTGGGTAAATGGCGAGGAAAAGGCATTTACCACAAAGGAATTTGATTTACTGGTATTCTTAGCACAGAATCCGAATCATGTATTTACCAAGGAAGAACTGTTTAAAGAAATCTGGGATATGGAATCCGTTGGTGATATCGCAACCGTAACGGTACATATCAAAAAGATTCGTGAAAAGATTGAAATGGATACCGCAAAGCCTCAGTATATCGAGACAATCTGGGGGGTAGGATACAGATTTAAATTATAGAATGTGTAGCCCCAGATTGTCTATAGATGCGCATGCGCGCGTCAGCCAGCAAAGCTGTCTGAGCTGGGGGGTAGGTTACAGATTTAAATTATAAATGGTCTGGTAGCAGCTAATCCGGTGGCATTGTTATTTGCTTTACTTATTGCGGCAGCTATTATTGTTGACTTTGTATGTATTAAAATTTATGTAAAAACAAATTCAGCTTTATTTTTACAATTAGAAAATGCACAGGAGATGCAGGAAAAAGTATATGTATAAGATTGCAGAACATATTTTATATGAGGATGACAAGCTGCTTGTCTGTGTAAAACCGGCAGGGATTGCAGTGCAGACGAAGCGTATGGGCGAGCAGGATATGGAGAGCCTGCTTCGGAATTATCTTGCTGCAAAAGGAGAGACTCCCTTTATTGGAATCATCCATCGCTTAGACCAGCCGGTGGAAGGTGTAATGGTCTTTGGAAAGACCAAAGAAGCTACAGCAGAGCTGAACCGGCAGATGCAGAAAAATGGTTTTGGAAAATATTATCTGACAGTGGTATATGGAAAAGCAGAACCGAAAGAAGGACAGCTTATTGACTTTCTTAAGAAGGATGGCAGAAGTAATACTTCTTCTGTCGTAAAACAGGGAACCGCAGATGCAAAGCGGGCGGCGTTAACCTATCGGGTGCTGGAATGTAGTACGCTTGATGATAGAGATGATAGAGATGGCAGAGATGGTAAAGCTGCTTCAGGAGCGGGTACAGCGGATGGAACATTGGAAAAAACTGAAGCTGCGGAAGAAATCAGTCTTCTTGAAGTAAAATTAGAAACCGGGCGGCATCACCAGATCCGTGTGCAGATGTCGCATCATGGCTGGCCATTGGTGGGAGATAGAAAGTATGGAAGGAAGAATGAAAGTCTGCCGGGAATGAGGTCGATTCCACTGGCACTTTGTTCTTATCGGCTGGAATTTCTGCATCCCACAAGCAAAAAGAAGATGCAGTTTCAGATAACACCGGAAGGTCAGGCATTTCATTTATTTTCAGATTTATAATACATAAAAAAGTCCGGGATGCCACATACTGATGGTATGACTGGGAAAACAAGACAACTTATAAAAAAGATTATATATTTAGCAGGGATTACAGTTGCAGTATATTTGGGAATGCGTTTCGCACTGCCGATTGTAATTCCTTTTTTACTGGCAATCCTTATTGCAAGAATATTATGTAAACCAGTAGCTTTTCTGTCAGAGAAAACAAAGCTTCCAAAAGGAATTGTAAGTACGGCGGCAGTGTTGTTGCTGCTGGCAGTGATTTTTCTGCCGATGGGCTATCTTGTATACAAGGGAATCTGCGAACTTGCATCACTGATAACGAATTATCCGGCATTATTTGGAAAAGCAGAGACACTCTGGTGCAGTTGTTGTGAGCGGGTTGCAGAAATCACCGGCATGAAAACAGAGACAATGGTGCAGTGGGGAAAAAACTGCGCGGCATATGTCAGCAGTCAGGCAGAAACGAAGCTGATTCCGGCAATGATGAATGGCTCGCTGGCATCTTTGCGGGGACTGGCAGCATTCTTCGGCATCTGCATTGTAACTGTTGTGGCGGCAGTACTGATACTCTGTGATTATGATAATCTGGTGCAGCGTTGGAGAAAAAGCAGCTTTTATTCCTGGGGCGGACGGATATTCCAAAATATGTGTCATGCCGGTGGAACATATCTTAAGGCACAGCTTATTATATTGGCATTAATCAGTGGCGTATGTATAGCAGGTCTGTTCCTTACCGGAAATTCTTATGCCATTCTGGCGGGAGTGCTGATTGGAATGAGTGATGCACTGCCTTTTATTGGCACAGGACTTGTCTTTATTCCATGGCTGATTATCGATTTATTTCGTGGAAAGTATTTTGCGGCAGTGATATATGGTATACTGTTTATATTGAGTACCTTTATCCGGGAATTTATGGAGCCAAGGCTTATGGGAAGAGGGCTGGGCGTGCATCCGCTGGCGGTTATCATCAGTATTTATGCAGGTCTGAAAATATATGGAACAGCCGGTGTTATTTTAGGCCCACTTTCCGGATTTTTAATCTGGGAAATTTATCGCAGTATCTGTGGAAGAGAGGAAAAAGAGATAACATGAAAATTGTGTGCATTTATGGACAGAATCATAAGGGTTCCACCTATCATATTGCAAAAATGCTTGCAGACAAATTGCAGGGAGAGACAAAAGAATTTTTCCTGCCGAGAGATTTTAATCACTATTGTGTAGGATGTACCCAGTGTTTCGAAAAGGATGAAAAGTTATGTCCCCATTATGGGGATTTAAGCCCACTGACAGAAGCAATGGATGAGGCGGATGTGATTATTCTGGCAAGTCCGGTATATGTCTATCATGCCAGTGGTCCGATGAAAAGTTTCTTAGACCACTATGGATATCGATGGATGGTGCATCGTCCGGAAGAGAGAATGTTTCACAAGCAGGCAGTCTGCATTTCTACGGCAGCAGGCGGCGGAATGAAAAGCACCAATAAGGATATGGCAGACAGCACCTTTTTCTGGGGAGTTGCAAAGACATATAAATATGGTGTGGCAGTCCGGGCAGTAAACTGGGATGGAGTCAGTGCAAAGAAAAAAGAAGCCATTGAGAAAAAGACAACAAAGCTTGCCGCAGTCATTCAAAGAAAGAATGGAAAAGTACATACTTCTCTGAAAACGAAAATGTTTTTCCAGGTAATGCGGATGCTTCAGAGAATGGGCTGGAATGAAGCAGATGTAAATTATTGGAAGGAAAGAGGCTGGACGGAAAAGAAACGTCCATGGAAAAAATAGAACTGAGACAGAAAAAGAAAATTTTTTATAAGAAAATCCCATGGGATAATCCCATGGGATTTTTAAAAGTTACGTAGTTATTTGTTGCTTCTTCTCCAGATATGCATTTTCTCTGCATCTGCGATTAATTCATCACGGAAGTCCGGATGTGCGACAGAGATAATTGCTTCACATTTCTGCCAGGTAGAAAGTCCCTTTAAGTTGACTTTACCATATTCTGTTACCAGATAGTGGATGTTGGCACGGGTATCGGTTACGATAGATCCTGGATCTAAGGTAGGAAGGATACGGGATTTTAACTGACCATCCTTGGTTGTAAAGGTAGAAGAACAGCAGATGAAGCTCTTACCACCATTAGAAAGGTATGCACCCAGAACGAAGTCTAACTGTCCGCCGGCACCACTGATGTGTTTGATTCCAGCAGACTCTGCATTTACCTGACCGTAGAGGTCTACATTTACTGCATTGTTAATGGAAATAAAGTTATCCAGTGCGGAAATGGAACGGATATCATTGGTATAGCTTACCGGAGCACTCATAAGTTCCGGGTTTTCATCTAAGTAGTCATACATTTTCTGAGTTCCTGCACCGAAACCATAGGTCTGACGGAAACGGTCGATGTTTTTCTTGGAACCGTTGATTTTTCCTGCTCTTGCAATATCAACGAATGCATCAACGTACATTTCGGTATGTACACCTAAATCTTTCAAATCAGATTCTGCAATCATGGAACCAACAGCATTTGGCATTCCACCGATACCAAGCTGGAGACATGCACCATTTGGAATCTCATCTACGATTAATTTTGCAACTGCCTGATCGATTTCAGTAGCAGCTCCGCCGCCGCCTAATTCACCGATAGCCGGGTTCTCGCCTTCTACGATGAAATCAACATCGGAAATATGGATGCTGTTTTCAAATCCGCCTAAGCAGCGAGGCATATTTTTATTTACTTCAACGATAACTTTCTTGGAAGTCTCGCAAACTGCCATCATATGAGAAGCGTTTGGTCCAAAGTTGAAATATCCATGTTTGTCCATTGGAGCAACCTGGAACATTGCTACATCATCCGGAGTAGCGGAGTCACGATAGTATCTTGGAAGCTCGGAATAACGGATTGGAGCGTAGTAAGAAAAACCACGGTTGATATATTTACGCTCGATTCCGGACATATGCCAGGAGTTCCAGGTAAAGTGTTCGCCGGCATCTTCACGTTCGAAGACAGCTAACGGTTTTAACAGAATACCACCTCTTAAGTTGACATCCTTTAATTCATCCGTACGTTTTGCAAGGGCTTTATCCAGTGCATCCGGAGTTCCGGTACACCATCCATAATCTACCCAGTCACCGGATTTGATGACTTTGACAGCCTCATCTGCGGAGACTAATTTCTGTTTATATTCCTGTGTGTAATCCATGAAAAACCTCCTGTATATTTTGTTTGTTAAATTATTATCATAGTACCACTTCGTACATGATTATTCAAGTCGAAGGGACTAAGAATTATCATCTGGGAGCTGCCATTGTCTGGCTGCATTTCTATATTCTTCCGCCTGGGCTGCATTTCCGGATTTTTCATAGCAGTCAGCCAGTCCGTTAAGCGGAATATTTCCACTGGTATGGACATCAAGAATGCTGGCAGTTTCAAAGGCTGCGTTGTAGTACCACACGGCTGCTTCATCATAATCTTCTGCGTCAAAAAAATAATTTCCCAATTCGCAGCAGATTTCTGCACAAGGGGTAGTAATCATATCCTTCAGTGCCAGCTTGAAAAATTCATTGACATTTCCGGTAATCCGGTAGCAGCGGCTTAAGATACAGCCGGCTTCCTTGCGGGCATCCCCAGAAGCGGTTTCATCCTTTAAGGTAGCAAGAAATACTTTTGCGGCGGCAATGAAATCTTCTTTCTCCCCGGTCATGAGGAGCTCTTTGGCATACATCCGGTGTAAATTTTCGGAAAGCCGTCTGTCCCGGTCAAATGCCAGTAAGAAGCCTTTGAAATCACGGCTGCTGTGCAGGGACTGCGGAAGATGCGTAATAGCAATATCACTGTCAAAGACAACCGGGTCTAAGCGCACCGTTTCGTGAATCGGGTCAATCCAGGTAAAGGTACGGAGTCTCCGGTAGAGCTTCGGACGGTATTCTTCTTTAAAGTTAAGCACCGTATTAAATTCATTTTTGGTCACATATTTCATCTGTACAATTTCGACCTCCGGAACCATGGCTTCTTTTAAAAGCCGGAACTGTTCCCGGTTCTCATCATCTAAGACTTCATCTGCATCTGCGGTATAAATGTATTCCATGGAAGCTTTGGAAAAAGCAAAATTTCTGGCGTCTGCAAAGTCATCCTTCCAGATATAGTCATAGATTTTATCGGTATAGCGGGCAGCAATTTCCCTGGTGCGGTCGCAAGAGCCGGTATCCACGATAATGATTTCATCCATCAGACCGGCGAGTGAATCCAGACAGCGGGAGAGAATCTGCTCCTCGTTTTTTACAATCATGCAAAGGCTTATTGTTATCATCAAATTATCTCCTTTCGCAAGCACCTATACAAATATATTTATTATCGCATATTTCAGGGAAAAAGTATATCAGTAGGGACAGAATTTATTTGACAGAGCCGGCACTGGTGTCTATGATGAAATGAGACAAGAATGAGAAGAAAAGCGAAAGCTTGAGAAAAGGATGAAAGCAATGGAAACAAAAGAAAAATTCATGCAGAAAACCATAGTAGTCTGGCTGGGAGCATTGGTGTGCTGCCTGTTGTGGGGCAGTGCATTTCCGTGCATTAAAATCGGCTATCAGATGATGCACATTGCATCGGATGAGGTGGCGTCTCAGATTCTGTATGCTGGCTATCGGTTTACGCTGGCGGGAATTTTAACAATATTATTGGGAAGTATTGGAAGCAGACGGTTTCTGCGTCCGATAAAGGGCTCCATTGGAAAAGTTTTTAAATTAAGCAGTCTGCAGACTGTGGGACAGTACCTGCTTTTCTATATTGGACTGGCGCACACCTCCGGGGTAAAAGCATCCATCATCGAAGCGTTAAATGTATTCGTGGCAATTCTGGTAGCAAGTCTTTTATTCCATCAGGAAAAATTATCGGCGCGGAAAATAGCAGGCTGTATCATTGGATTTGCAGGCGTGGCACTGGTAAATATGGGAAGCAGCGGATTTGATTTTCATATGAGCGTGACCGGAGAAGGATTTATTTTCCTGTCAACGGTAGCGTATGCATTTTCTTCCGTGTTGTTAAAGCGGTATTCCAAATCCGAAAATCCTGTCATGCTGAGTGGATACCAGTTCCTGGTGGGTGGAATTATTATGGCATTGTGCGGCTTTGCAGCAGGTGGACGGGTGAGCGGATTTACGGTATCATCCTTTGGGCTGTTATTTTACATGGCATGCATTTCTGCCGTCGCATACACGCTGTGGGGAATTTTATTAAAATATAATCCGATTTCCCGTGTAGCGGTATTTGGATTTATGAACCCGGTGTTTGGTGTGATTCTTTCCGCATGGCTTCTGGGAGAAAAAGAGCAGGCAGCAGGCATCAAAAGTGTGATTGCCCTGATACTGGTATGCATTGGTATATTTGTGGTAAATTATAAGAAAGAGGTTACGAAGGAGGACTAACATGAGTGCAGTTGTAACATTGAAAAAAGGCGAAGGAAGAATGGTAAAATCCGGTGGCATGTGGATTTTCGATAATGAAATAGAAAGTGTCATGGGAACATTTGAAAACGGAGATCTGGTGCTGGTACACGATTTTGACGGATATCCGATGGGCATTGGATTTATCAACCGCAATTCCAAAATCCGGGTGCGCCTTTTCAGCAGAAAAGAAGATACAGTTATTGATGAAGCATTTTTCCGGACACGATTGCAGCAGGCATGGGAATACCGGAAAAAGACGGTAGACACCTCATCCTGTCGCGTGGTATTTGGAGAGGCAGATTTCCTGCCGGGACTGGTTATTGATAAGTTTTCGGATGTGCTGGTAGTGCAGTCCTTAGCACTTGGCATCGACCGTTACAAAGAGCTTATTGTAAAGCTTTTAAAGGAAATTTTGGCAGAGGATGGCATTACAATCCGCGGCGTATATGAGCGGAGTGATGCAAAAGTCCGCAAGCAGGAAGGCATGGAGCTTAAGAAGGGCTTTATCGGAGAAGCATTTGATACCAATGTGGAAATTGTAGAAAATGGTGTGCATTATATCGTAGATGTAAAGGATGGTCAGAAGACCGGATTTTTCTTAGACCAGAAATACAACCGTCTTGCCATTCAGAAATTATGTGAGGATGCAAGAGTGTTAGACTGCTTTACCCATACCGGCTCCTTTGCATTAAATGCCGGAATTGCCGGAGCAAAAGAAGTCACCGGAGTGGATGCTTCGGAACTTGCCGTACATCAGGCAGAAGAAAATGCAGCATTGAACGGTCTTTCCGGCACGGTAAAATTCCTGTGCAGAGATGTCTTTGAACTGCTGCCGGAATTAGAGGAAGCAGGCGAAAAGTATGATGTGGTAATCTTAGACCCACCGGCATTTACCAAGTCCAGAAATTCTGTTAAAAATGCCATCAAGGGCTATCGTGAGATTAACCTTCGTGCCATGAAGCTTGTGAAAAATGGCGGATTTCTTGCAACCTGCTCCTGCTCCCATTTTATGACGTATGAGTTGTTTACCAAGACAATCGGACAGGCAGCCCACAGCGTCCACAAGCGTCTGCGTCAGGTGGAATTCCGCACCCAGGCACCGGATCATCCGATTCTCTGGGCGGCGGACGAATCCTATTATCTGAAGTTCTATGTGTTCCAGGTTGTTGATGAGATGTAAAAATTTTGAAAGTGGCAGGTCCTAAGTGGATTGCCACTTTTTTGTGTGTAAAAACACATTGATTCGTACGGAAAAAAGTAATATAATACATTAAAAGACACGATGATATTTTAAAGAAGGGAGAGAGCACACACATGAAGCGTAAAATAACTGCTAAATTATATGAATGGAAAAATATGAAAAAAGGCAGAATGCCGTTACTTATTTATGGTGCAAGACAAGTTGGAAAAACGTTTGAAATGCGTGAATTTGGAGCATTATATTATAAAAATACAGTCTATGTAAATTTTGAAACGGACGAAAGAATTGGGAAGTATTTTGATACAGATATTCATGCAGATTATATCATCGCCATATTAGAAAAATATTATCAGGTAAAGATTGTACCGGAAAATACGCTCATTATTTTTGACGAGATACAGATGTGTGAAAGAGCATTAACTTCTTTAAAATATTTTTCAGAAGAGACACCGGAATACCATGTAATAGCTGCCGGAAGTCTGCTGGGTGTAGCAGTCAACCGTGAAAAATATTCATTTCCGGTAGGAAAAGTTCAGATGGTTACCATGTACCCGATGGATTTGGAAGAGGTATTGTGGGCTAAGGGAAAGCAGATGCTTTCGGATACCATACGGGAACATTATGAAAATAATCAGCCGTTAGATGAGATATTGCACGAGGAAGCTTTGCAGGAATTTTATCATTATTGCGTCGTGGGAGGAATGCCGGCAGCAGTAAAGGCAGACCTTGCAAAAGACAGTCCATTGGAGCAGACGGAAATTCGTCAGATGCTGTTAAATTCTTATATTGCAGACATGACAAAATATGCAAATCAGACGGACACCGTGCGTATTTTTGAAGCGTATGATTCCCTGCCGGCACAGTTGGCAAAAGATGCAAAAAAATTTCAATACAAGCTGATAAAATCAGGAGCACGGGCATCTCAATATGGAGATGCAATTGATTGGCTGATTCGGGCTGGAATTGTGAATAAATGCATGAAGTGCAGTCAGGGATTTTATCCGGTTGCGGCATATCAGGATGTAAGTGCATTCAAATTATATTACAGTGATATGGGTATTATGTCTGCAAGAATAGGAATGACGTTGGAAGCATTACAAAGCATGGAAACAGAGCATTTTCGTGGCATACTGACAGAAAACTATGTTGCAATTGCTTTGAAAACAAATGGTTATGATCTTCATTATTGGGAGTCTGATAATACGGCGGAAGTGGATTTCCTGATACAAAAAGAAAGTCACGTTATTCCGGTAGAGTGTAAGGCTGGTAACCATGTAAAAGCCAAAAGCATGATGGTTTATATGGAAAAATATAATCCTTCGTATGCAATCCGGATTTCAACAAGAAATTTTGGGATGGCAAAAGGAATAAAATCAGTTCCGCTATATAGTGTATTTTGCATCTAAAGTTTTAGTTGCCTTATCGTACAGCAACAGTAAGTTGCTTTTCCAAAACTGAATTTACCGGTATGATATGGATAAAGGAGGTAGCAACGATGGAGACAAAAAATATTATTCTGGAACTTCGTACACAAAGAGGAATGTCCCAGAATGAGCTGACGGAACATATACCTATAACGATATGGATGAATTAATCGACATATGCGTTAAAAACATGGTAAGCGATGATTTTACAGAGGAGCAGGCGCGCATATATGAAAGAAATGCTCCCAAAGTTAGATTATTGGAAAAGATATGATGAACTTAGCGACAATGGAGAGTTTGAGGAGTTTAAGAAACAGCTAATAAAGGAAATAAATGAACTTCACATAGACGGGCTTCCTAAGGTTGAAAAATTAAATGCACTGGTAGGAAAATGGCGAAAATCCGGAATTACTTCTTTACAAAAAGAGATGATTGCAGTTTGATTGCAAAAATTAAATAGTGTGAAGTGTTGAAGGAACGTCGGTACAGCCTGTATCGGCGTTTTGTATATCCGTAAGAAACTGCCAGTGGCAGGCTCAGCAGGTGTCATTATTTCGCATTTTATTTTAATTCATTTATGAAAATTTAGGTATGAAAATATTTCTGCAATAACCATAGAAAAAGGCTGCTAAATGCGTTAAACTAAAAAATAGTATAGTATTTGAAAAATAAGGAACGGTACAGGAAATGAGAAAGTCAGAAGAGAACAATAAATTTAGAAAAAAGGAAAATGCAAAAAAGCAGCATGGTTCGAAATCGGAACGTCCGGAAAAACACATCTGCCCACCGGGAGAATGTGACCTTGCAAAAAAATGTGGCGGCTGCCAGTATCAGGGAATGGATTATGAAAAGCAGCTCAACAAGAAACATCGGGAAGTAAAAGAGCTTTTAGGCAGCTTTGGAAAAGTGGAGCCGGTTATCGGAATGCAGGAGCCATTTCATTATCGGAACAAGGTCAATGCTACGTTTCAGCGGCTGAAAAATGGAACAGTGATTTCCGGGGCATATCAGCAGGGAACACATTCGGTGGTAAAGATTGATGAATGTCAGATTGAGGATAAAATTGCGGATGGCATCATTTATGATATTCGTGGAATGCTTCGCTCTTTTAAAATAAAAGTATATGACGAGGACAGCGGATATGGATTACTGCGCCATGTTCTGGTAAGAAGAGGTTTTCGTACCGGCGAAGTTATGGTTGTTCTGGTGCTGGCATCCCCAATTCTGCCGTCAAAAAATAATTTTGTAAAAGCACTTCGTGAAAAGCATCCGGAAGTTACAACGGTGGTGGTAAATGTGAATGACCGGCGCACCAGTGTTGTCTTAGGAGAGCGGAATATTACCATTTATGGAAAAGGATTTATCGAGGACGAGTTGTGTGGACTCCGTTTCCGCATTTCTCCATCCTCATTCTACCAGATAAATCCGGTGCAGACAGAAATCCTTTATGGCAAAGCCATTGAGTTTGCCGGATTGACCGGAAAAGAAAAGGTAATCGACGCGTATTGCGGCATTGGTACCATTGGCATGGCAGCAGCAGGAAAAGCCGGCTCTGTCATTGGTGTGGAAGTGAACCGTGATGCGGTGCGTGATGCCGTGACCAATGCGAAGCGCAATAACATGAAAAATATCACATTTTGCAATGAGGATGCCGGAGAATTCATGGTCAAAATGGCAGCACAGGGCGAGACTGCCGATGTGGTATTCATGGATCCGCCTCGTGCCGGAAGTGATGAGGCATTCTTATCCTCACTGCTGCAGCTTTCCCCAAAGCGTGTGGTCTATATTTCCTGTAATCCAGTCACTCAGGCGCGGGACCTGAAGTATCTTATAAGCCACGGCTACCGGGTGGAGCGGTGCCAGCCGGTGGATATGTTCCCGTGGACGTATCATATAGAAGTTGTGTGTGTGCTTTCAAAACTTAAATCAGGACATCATATATCGACAGAAGTTAATTAGATGATATGAACATGATTTGTGCAGAGAAAAAAGCAATATATGAAGAGCAGATTTAACGTAATTATTAAAATAAATTTTAGTGAGAGGAAACTTTAAAATTTTGTGGGAGGGATGGAATTATGCCATTTGAAAAAGGTGGAAGAGCAGACAAACAAGGGAATAGATATGAGATAAACTGTATAATTTATGAACTTCTCAAAATTTTGAATGAAACAAATTATAGTGTTATTGTTGAAGCACTTGGTATAGATGAAGTTGGTACTGATATATTAGTAACGACTTTTGATGGAAAGAAAGAGCATCAACAATGTAAAGCGCGGAATGCAAGTAAAGAGTATTGGGATATTTCGGATTTAAAAGGGAAAGGTATATTTTTTTCGTGGAAGACTCAGTTAAATAGGGATAACAATAGAAGAGTGTCATTAGTTAGTCCTATGACGTGTTCTTTTTTGTTTGATTTACATAATCGAGCATGCAATACAAGTGGTAATGCAGAAGATTTTTATGATATACAAATCATGAAAAGTAGTAAAGAATTTCGAAAATTCTACAAAAGTTTTTGCAAGGAAATGGATTTGAATAGTGAAAAAGAAGTTGATGTCTTAAAAAGTATTGATTATTTGAAGAGAATTTTTTATAAGCAGATATCAGAATACGAGTTAGAGGAACGTATAAGTCAGAATATACAATATTTGTTTAACAGTGAACAAAAATTAGTTTACAATGCATTACTTTCATTTGCTACAGCAGAGAATATATTAGGAAAAGAAATTACACAATCCCTATTAAGCGACTATTTTATAAAACAGGAAATTATTCTTCGACTAAAAGAGGGAGATAAAAGAATCGCACCGAGAATTGAGGAGATTAATCAAGAGTATAGGGAAAATTTCAGGGCATTGCAAGGTACTTTGATATATAGAGATGAATTTGATGATTGCATAAAATCTATTGAAAATGAAAAATCAACTATTATTTCTGGAGGTGCTGGTTCTGGAAAAAGTGGGTGTACAGAAGCAATTCTAAATTATTGCGAAGAAAGGAAAATTCCACATATTGCGATAAAACTTGATCAGAGAATACCTTATAAAAATTGTGAGATTTGGGGAAAAGGGTTAGGACTTCCCAGCTCAATTGCTCATTCTTTGCACTGCACTTCAAGAAATGAAAATGCAGTAATTATTTTAGATCAATTAGATGCTTTAAGATGGACACAGGCAAATTCTAGCGAAGCACTTGCAGTTTGTTTAGAGTTAATTAGACAGGTAGAATACTTAAATTATGAAAGAAAGAAAAAAATAATTATAATATTTGTCTGCAGAACATATGATCTTGAAAATGATAATAATATAAAATCTCTATTTAAAAAGAAGGAATCTTCAGAGAAGGTTTGGAAAATAATTAAAGTAGGTGATTTTAAAGAAGATGTTGTAAAAGATATTATTGGTAAAAACTATGAACAATTGTCATTTAAATTAAAAAGACTATTAAGAATACCAAGTAATCTTTATATCTGGCAACATTTGGAAAAAAAAGAAATTTATGGGGATGGTTTAACTACCAGTCATTTGATAGATAAATGGTTTGAGCAAATATGTAGAAAAAGTATAACCATGGGATTACAGCAAAGAACTATTACTGAAACGAAAATAAGAATTGTTGATGTTTTGGAGAAAACAGGACGTTTGTATGTTCCTAAACAAATACTGAATGTTGAAGAAGCTGGATTAGATTATCTGATATCATCAGAAATTGTTGTGATTCAAAATGATAGGGTGGGCTTTGTGCATCAATCGATTTTAGATTATTTTATGTCGCAAAGAATGATGGAAAAATATTTTCATGTGCAAAAGCTGGAAAATATTATAGGCGAAAAATGTAGACAAACGCCCGGAAGACGATATCAGGTACAGATGTTTTTGCAGAATCTTTTGGAATATAATAGTGAAGACTTCATCATATTTGGTAAGGAAATGTTAATTTCAGATAACATAAGATATTATTTCAAATATGTTTTTTATGAGATTTTGGGACAAATTCAAGAACCAGATGATAATATTATTCAATTTATTATAGATAATTGTGAAAATGAGATTTATGGAAATTATTTGCTGAATAATGTTATTTTTACGAGAAAGCAATATATAACTATATTAAGAAATCAAGGTGTTTTAGAACGATGGTATTCGATGGAGGAGAAAAAAAGTATTGTTTTTAATTTGTTGACGAGTATTGCACCAAATTTAGATGTTGAGGATATTTCTTTTATTGAAAGACATGCTTTTAGTGATAAAAGTGATGATGAGCAGTTTATGCGATGTTTTCTTCATGATATAACACAGGAAAGTGATGAAATGTTTGAACTTCGGATGATGTTTTATGAACATTATCCGAAGTACGCAAAAGAAATTTATATAGATGTCAAAACAATGATGAATCAATTTGAAGGGAGAACGATACGGCTTATTTCATTTTTGCTGAAAAATAAAATTAAAAGTCAAGGGAGATATGTATATCGTTACGAGGAAGAATTAGTGGATTCAGATAATTCTTTTTTAGTGGATAATGGGGAATATATACTTAAAGAATTGCTTCAATATATACCAAAGGAGTGTGGGTATGAAGTAAAGTATGGCGATTGGTCAGGAGTACATATGTATAAAAGTAGTATTGAAAGGACTTGTGTGGAGTTAGTTAAAAAGGCGACCATAGCTTTGTGCTACAAATCTCCAGAGTATTTTTGGAAATGCTATGAACCATATATGGGGCAGGGGTATTATGTGTTTAATGAAATTATTCTAACAGGATTGACAGTTTTGTCTCCTGAATATAGTAATCGGATAATGCGTTATCTCTGCAGTGATATGGACAAAAATATTTTTGATTACACGAGTGGAGCAGAAGATGAATTAGGGCTTGTAAAAGAGGTTCTAAAAATTCATGGGAATAGTTGTGATAAAGAAGAATTATTAATGATAGAAAATGCAATTTGCCGATATATTTCTCCAAAGGCGTCTGAATGGTATAAAAGAAGAATTGAGCAGAATGAACGAAAAGAATGTCAACCTGTGTATTGGAGTTTTTGGGGAGATTTACAGTATGAATTATTACGATATTTACCAGAAGAGAGAATTAGCAAAAAAGCAAAAGAATTATTGCGTATACTAGATAGGCGTTTTCATAAAGAACCGTTGTGCTATTATAATAAGAATGGACATGCGGGATGGAGAAAGTCTCCTGTTTCAGGTAAAAATATTAGTAAGGGTCAGTGGCTTCAAATTATTACAAACAACAAGTTGAAGAATCGAGATGGTCGTAGATGGATTGAAGTAGAAGGCGGATTTATTGAAAGTTCTTATGAAGCCTATGCAGGTGATTTTCAATTGGTGGTAGAACAACATCCACAGGAGATGATAGAACTTGTTTTAAAGAATAAGAAACGAGTGTTGCCTGCTTTTGTAGATTCGCTGTTTTTAGGAGTGGAAGTATCGGAAAAGTTGGATGAGGTTGATTCTGTAGTTATAGAGAGGTTATTGGTTGAATTTCCGTGTGACATGAAAAGTTATAGGGCTTTGTATTTTTGTAAGATAGTTGAAAAAATAAGTAATGTTAATTGGTCACCGGAGGTAATGGAACAATTAATGAATATTGCTTTGAGACATTGCAATCCAGAATTAGATAACCCAATGGTAACAAATTCAGAAGATAAAGAAATGAAGAGTTGCAATATGTTGCATAGCAATGCATTAAACTGTGTGAGAAGCAGTGCAGCAATGGTGATAGGACATTTGCTCTGGGAAGATCAGGAAGCGTTTTTACGATTTAAAGATGTTATTGAAGGATTGATGAAAGATGAAAATCCTGCAGTGCGTTTTGCTTCATTGTATGCTTTATGGCCATCTTATAATATTGATAGAGAATGGGCTGCGGAAAAGATATTGCATTTGTATGAGTCAGACATTCGAATGGCAAGTTTTTGTGATTCGAAAAATATGTTCTTTCTCTTATATCCTCAATATAAAGAAAGAATTATTCGCATTATCGAGAAATGTTTTGAATCTGAAGATAAGCAACTTGTAGAGTTAGGAGGATATGCTGTCTGCGAATTTTATATACGACATAATGAATTTGAAGCAACTATAATGGCTGTTCAATCTAAAAGTGAAGAGCAAATCAAGGTTATATTAGATATGGCTGTAATTTATTTGAACGTCAATGATTATCGAAATAAAGCCAAAAATATAATACTTACTTATAAGAACGTTGATGCAGATGTAGAATTTCCATTAGCCAAAATGTTTTATGATAAGTATGTTGATGCCGAGCGTGATAAAGTGTTTTTGCAGGAATTTATGAAAACTAAAGTAAGTAGAAGGTTGGTAAGGGCATTTGTTCGTTATTTGGAGGAAAGTGCAGTTTTTGTCGTTGATTATGCAGATATTATAATACAGCTTTGCGAGAATGTTTTAAAGATGGAGATTAAAGAGTTGAGAAAACAATGGGGCATAGAAAATGAGCTTTCAAAGCTGATTATTTCTTTATATGATAAGACCGCTAATTCTAGTAGAATGACAGAAAAACAGATCGCTGATAAGTGTTTAAACTTATGGGATATCATGTTTGAAAGACAACTTGGATCAGTAAGAGAAATTAGCAGACAATTGATGGAACGGTAAAGAGAGAGGGAGCCAAAGAAAATATAGAAATGCAGGTGATAAAGTTATGTTAAAGTTAAAAGAAGGATATCATGTTCCATTTCCGGAGAAACTTTCGGAAGGATATGAAATGGAAGAAAATAGTATCGTTGCAAATGTGGGAGTTGACAAATTAGAAGAGGTAATACAGCATTTTATTGCAATTAAGGATGAGCCAATATTTTTTATTCTTGAATTGCCGGCTTCAGGTGAAAAGGAGTCACCAAAAGCTTCGGGAATTGTGACAGCACTTCATAAAGACATTTATTATATTGATGGATGTAGTGTTGATGCAGCACTTATATTATTTGAAAGAACAAAAGATTTGCTGTTAGCAGATGGAATGTGCCAATTTGGCTTTGGATGCCATGAATCACATGATGAAATAATGGTTGAGAAGTACAATGTTGTTTCTATATATAGTCAGGATATACAAAAATATAATGATTTTTATGAACCACATAATATTAAAGAAGCAAAAAATTTCATTACAGCATGGGATACATTTTCACTGGAACATCCGGGTTCATCGGAGAGAATAGAGAAAAATGGAAAAACAGTATACGATTTACCGGAATTGTTAAAAGGGTGGGGAATCTATTTAGCGGAAACTGTTGAAGAGTAGCAGCTGAGAAATTTATGGCATGGTTAAAAAATGCTCCATTGACAACCACCCCGCCCTGCCGTATACTAACCCTAGATTTGATTTTGAAGGGAGAGTGTCCAATGAGAAAATAATTGACTTTTGAGAGCATGAAGATTTTAACTGCGGTAATTATACCGCTATTTCGTGTTGCCAAAAGTGGATTATGTTCTCATGACCACTCTTTTTTTGTTGCAATTAATTAGCATAACGGATAAGAAACTGCTGGTGACAAGAACGTAACCACTATTTGGTAACAGATAGGAGGCTATATGTCACAGATTAGAGTAAATCATTTAACATTTGTATATGAGGGAAGCTTTGATAACATTTTTGAAAATGTTTCCTTCTCTATTGATACGGACTGGAAACTTGGATTTATCGGAAGAAATGGAAAAGGAAAATCCACGTTTTTAAACTTGCTGATGGGAAAATATGAATATACCGGTTCGATTACTTCGAATGCGGTTTTTGATTATTTCCCTTATGATATTTCAGAGAAAAAGAGGGAATTTCCGGCGGCAGAATTTGTAGAAGAATTCAAGGCAAATCTTGAATTGTGGAGAGTTTATGCAGAACTTTCGAAGCTGCAGGCAGATGCAGAAATCATGTATCGGCCATGGAAAACACTGAGCTTTGGAGAGCAGACCAAAGTTATGTTGGCGGTTCTGTTTTCGGGAGAAAATGATTTCCTTCTGATAGATGAACCTACCAATCATCTGGATGATGAGAGCCGGAAAATTGTAAAACGGTATCTTGCATCGAAAAAGGGCTTTATCCTGGTTTCTCATGACAGGGATTTGCTGGATGCATGCGTAGACCATGTGCTGGTGCTGAATCGCAGTACCATTGAGGTGCAGGCGGGCAACTTTTCCTCCTGGTGGGAAAATAAAGAGAAGAAGGACAATTTTGCAGTAGCGGAAAATGAAAAGCATAAAAAGGAAATAAGTAAGCTCAACGAAGCAGCAAAGAGAGTGCGCAACTGGTCGGAAAAGAGTGAGAACAGCAAAATTGGTTTTGACCCCATAAAGGAAAATGACCGGAGTATCAGCACCCGGTCATATATCGGTTCGAAAACCAAGAAAATGCAGGCAAGAGTAAAGCAGATGGAGCAGCGGATACAGACCGAGATTGCAGAAAAAGAGGGACTGCTGGTGGACTTAGAGCAACCCATTGATTTGAAACTGAATCCGCTGACGCATCATAAAGAAGTGCTGGTGTCGGCATATCAATATGGTTTGCGGTATAAAGATGCCGATAAAATGCTGTTTGAAAACCAGACCTTTGAAATCAGAAATGGAGACCGTTTATTTATTAGTGGGAAAAATGGAAGCGGAAAGACCAGTCTGATAAAAGCAATTTTAGGAGAAACGGAAAATCTTTTGGAGCAGGGAGATTTAAGAATTGCTTCCGGAATAGAGATTTCTTATATCAATCAGGACACTTCGTATCTTAGAGGAACCGTGCACTCTTTTTGCACGGAGCATCAGTTAGAGGAAAGTCTGCTTTGCAGTATTTTGCGGCAGCTTGATATTGGACGGGAACAGTTTGCCAAAAATCTGGAAGAATATTCCGAAGGACAGAAGAAAAAGGTGGTGATTGCAGCCAGCCTTTTGAAACCGGCGCATTTGTATATCTGGGATGAACCGCTGAATTATATTGATGTTTTTTCAAGAATACAGCTTGAAAATCTGATTCTTAAATATCAGCCAACTATGTTGATGGTAGACCATGATGTGCGGTTTCGGGAGAAGATTGCAACGAAAACAGTCTGGTTGTAAAATGTAACTATAGTTTAGAAAAGAGGACCCACCATATGACCAAAGAAGAATGGTACCGGCAGCTTTTTGAACATTTATCAGCCTCTAAATTCAGAAGCAGCTTTCATTTAAAACAAAAAGATATTGCATATATAAAGGAAAAAGGACTGGATGTAATCCGGGAGCATGCCAGGGATTTTATTGCCAAAAGGGAGGCACCGGCAGTAATTTCAAACGATGGAAAGCAGACGCCCATGCGGGGGCATCCTGTTTTTATTGCCCAGCATGCAACGGCAACCTGCTGCCGGGAATGCATTCGAAAGTGGCACAAGATACAGCCGGGAAAAGAACTGAGCCAGGTGCAGAAGGAATACTTGGTGGATGTGATTATGACCTGGATAGAAAAAGAGTTGTCATATTATGATAGCCAAATGTGAAATTAAATGTTAAAATACCACAATAGGGTTATTACGGAGAGAGAAAGGTATTTTATAATGGTAGTTTCAATTATTGAAAAAGTGTATTCATTTTTATGGGGAGACTGGATTAAAATTCCGCTTCCGGGGGGAGGCAGTCTTGGCATTTCACTGCTGATTATTTTGTTAATTCCAACAGGAATTTATTTTACGATTCGGACAAAGTTTTTACAGATAAGACTGTTCCCGGATATGGTGCGGGCACTGGTAGCAAAGAAGGAGCATAAAGACAGTTTGTCAACTTTTCAGACGTTGATTGTGTCCACGGCAACCCGTGTGGGAATGGGAAATCTGGTAGGTGTAGTTGCAGCAGTGTCGGCAGGTGGAGCCGGAGCGGTATTCTGGATGTGGATTACAGCGCTGATTGGTTCTGCTACAGCGTTTATTGAAGCAACTCTGGCACAGCTGCATAAGGAAAAAGATCCGCTGTATGGCGGTTACCGCGGTGGTCCGGCATATTATATCCATCATTTTTTTGAAGAAAAGTCAGGAAAGAAGAAAAAACATGTGCTGGTGGCAGTGTTATTTGCCATATCCGGTCTGATTTGCTGGTGTGGAATCAGCCAGGTAATCAGTAATTCAGTGGCATCTTCTTTTGAAAATGCATTTCATATTCCACCCTTGTATACAACAATTGTGCTGGTGGCAGTTGCGGCAGTGATTGTATTGCGGAAAAATGCAACTGTAAAAGTACTGGATATGATAGTACCGATTATGGCAGTGTGTTATTTCTTTATTACATTATTTATTATTATCGTAAATTTCCGCAGTATTCCGGGCGTATTTGGCAGGATTTTTGAAGAGGCATTTGGTATCCGGCAGGTAGTATCCGGTGGATTTGGAGCAGTGCTTATGAATGGAGTTAAGAGAGGACTGTTTTCTAATGAAGCAGGTTCCGGTTCTGCACCTTGTGCAGCGGCAGCAGCGGAATGCGATAATCCGGTACGTGCGGGACTGACACAGGCATTGGGCGTATTTATCGATACGATTATCATTTGCAGTTGTACCGCTATGATTATGCTTATTGCACCGGAAAAGATAATTGAAGGAAAAGCTGGTATGGATTTGCTGCAGTCCACCATGCAGTATCATCTGGGCAGATTCGGAGTTATCTTTATTGCACTGACCTTATTTCTGTTTAGCTTTTCCACATTTCTTGGAATATTGTTTTATGCCAGAAGCAATGTGGCATATTTATTTGGAGATAAATGGATCTGGCAGACCCTCTATAAAATCGTTGCGCTGATTATGCTTTTTATCGGCGGAATTGCAACCTATACTTTCGTATGGGATTTAGGCGATGTGGGAATCGGACTGATGACGATATTTAATATCGGAATGCTGTATCTTATGGGGGGACAGGCATTGAAGGCACTGTCGGAGTATGAGAAAGAGAAAAAGACCGAAAGAGACAGTAATCAAAATCCAGCAGCGGGAATTATTTTTTTTGAAGAAGAGAAATAGTAAAAAAGAAGTAGTTATCAAAACCGGTGATTCCATGTTATACTAGGGAGAAAACTACAAAAGGAGAAATTTATAGTTATGGGTCGTGAATCATTTAAGTCCCGTATGGGATTTATACTAGTAAGCGCAGGATGCGCAATCGGAATTGGAAATGTGTGGAGATTTCCGTATGTGGCAGGACAGAATGGCGGAGGAATCTTTGTACTGTTTTATCTGATATTCCTGATTGCCATGGGGCTTCCGGTACTGACAATGGAATTAGCAGTCGGAAGAGCCAGCAGAAAAAGTGCAGTTTTAGGATATAAGGCATTGGAGAAGCCAAATAGTAAATGGCATATTCATGGCTGGGTGGCAATTTTCGGCTGTTATATGCTGATGATGTATTATACAACGGTTTCCGGCTGGATGGTAACTTATTTCTATAAGTTTGTAAAAGGTGAATTTACCCCGGGAATGGATACCGAGCAGACAGGAGCTGTGTTCAGCAATCTTTTGGCAGATCCCAAACAGATGGCATTCTGGATGATACTGACTGTTGTGGTTGGATTCTTTGTATGCAGCCGCGGCTTGCAGAACGGATTGGAAAAAATCAGTAAAGTTATGATGAGTGCACTGCTGATACTGATTATTGTCCTTGCAGTACATAGCCTGACACTTTCCGGAGCCGGCGAGGGATTAAAGTTCTATCTGGTGCCAAATATGGACAGTGTCCGGGAAGTCGGTTTGAAAAATGTAATAACCTCTGCCATGAATCAGGCATTCTTTACTTTGAGCCTTGGCGTGGCAGCAATGGAGATTTTCGGAAGCTATATGGGAAAAGACCATACGCTGGCAGGAGAAGGAACACGTATCTGCGCACTGGATACCTTTGTGGCGATTATGGCAGGATTGATTATTTTTCCGGCATGCTTCAGCTATGGCGTGGAAGTAGGCGTAGGACCAAGCCTTATCTTTGTGACACTGCCAAATGTCTTTGTAAATATGGGTGGCGGCAGAATCTGGGGCGCACTGTTCTTCCTGTTCATGACATTTGCAAGCTTTTCTACGGTAATTGCCGTATTTGAAAATATCATGTCCTTCTGCATGGATATGTTTGGCTGGAACCGCAACAAAGCGGCACTGGTAAATGGAATCATTATTCTTATTGCCAGTCTGCCATGTGTCTTAGGATACAATGTGTGGAGCAATCTCCACCTGATTGGCGGAAGGGATGTGCTGGACAGCGAGGATTTTATTGTAAGTAACCTGCTGCTGCCAATCGGTTCTCTTGTTTACCTGCTGTTCTGTGTGACGAAGTGGGGCTGGGGATTTGATAATTACTTAGAGGAAGCAAATACCGGAAAAGGCATAAAGATTGCAAGAAGATTAAAACCATATTTCCAGTTTATCCTTCCGATACTGATTCTGTTTATTTTGCTTCAGGGATTATTATAAAAGCGGAAAAGAGTGTAATTGCAGGAAGCATATGCTATTGCACTTGCATGATTAGAAATAAAAGTGTGCATTTTGCCATGAATTTTAACAGAAAAAGTGAAAATCTGTTAAATACAGTTGGTAGAGTGCACACTTTTCTTTTGCTATAATTATGTTAAAAATAATAGCAAAGGTGGTAGATTTCATGAGAAAACACTACATAGACAACATTCGTATTGGAACGGTTTTACTGGTGGTATTGTACCATGTGATTTATATGTTTAATCATATTATAACCGCAGGCGTAATTGGCCCGGTTACTTCGGTGCATGGACAGGATGTAATACAATATCTGCTATATCCGTGGTTTATGGTAATATTATTTATCATAAGTGGAATGTCGGCAAAATACTATTTGGAGCATCATTCGGATAAGGAATTTATCCGGGCAAGAACCAGAAAACTTCTTGTACCATCCACAATCGGTTTATTCGTAATCGGCTGGCTGCAGGGCTATTTTAATATGGCAATCAGTGGAGCATTTTCTAATATTCCGGATTCCGTGCCGGGATTTGTCCTGTATCCGATTATGGTAGTTTCCGGAGTCGGCGTGCTTTGGACATTGCAGGTACTCTGGGTCGTATCACTGGTGTTAGTACTTCTTCGCAAAATCGAAAAAGGCAGACTGCTCAAAATCGGAGCAAAGGCGAATATGGTAGTACTTTTATTGCTGGGCATTGTAGTATGGGGAGCCGCACAGATTTTAAATACACCGGTTATCTGCGTTTATCGTTTCGGTATTTATGGCTGTGCATTTCTGCTGGGCTATTATGTATTTTCAGAAGAGGCAGTGACTGACCGGTTAAAGAAATATTGTATTCCGCTTTCTGCCATTGCAGTTGCATTGGGAATTGCTTATACTTATATATATTATGGAGAGAATTATGCAGAGGCACCGGTGGTAAAATGTCCACTGGCAATTGCTTATGCATGGCTGATGTGCCTTGCAATCATCGGATGCATGAAACGCTGGGGTGATAAGAGTAATGCATTTACTGCATTCTGCAATAAAAAGAGTTTCGGACTCTATGTATTTCACTATCTGGCATTGTCAGCAACGGCTTATGAACTGACACAGCATACCGCACTTCCTGGATGGAGTTTCTATCTCATTGGACTGGTGGCAGCATATGCAGGCGGATTGCTTTGCTATGAAATTATAGTAAGAATTCCGATTGTACGCTGGTGCGTGCTGGGAGTCAAAAAGGAGAAAAAGAATGTTTAAAGATAATCTGATTTCACTTCGCAAAATCAACAATATGTCTCAGGAGGAACTGGCAGACCGCCTGATGGTCAGCCGCCAGACCGTATCGAAATATGAGACGGGAGAGTCCCTTCCGGACATTGAAAAATGCAAAGCTCTGGCAGATATTTTCGGAGTGACATTAGATGATTTGGTAAATTATAAAAATGAGGATGGCATGGGACTTGGGGTGCCTCCGAAAGGAAAACATGTATTTGGGATGGTAAAGGTCGGCGATAAGGGGCAGATAGTGATTCCCGCCAAGGCACGGAAGTTATTCCAGATAGAGACCGGAGATAAGCTTATCGTGCTGGGGGATGAAGAACAGGGGATTGCAATTATAAAAGAGAAATCTTTTCTTGCTATGCTAAGAAGTTTCAGAAAAGGAGAAGTATAGGCAGGAGAGGTATAAGAAAAGTGCGCCACAATGCTGAATATAAAAACAGCATTTGTGGTGCACTTTTTTATTTACGCGAGCAACGAGCCAAAGTCCGTGCTTACACGAGACCTTGGCGACTGCCGCGATAACTTGAGAAACTCGCGGAGCGTGTTTCTCATAGTTTTACCAGTACTTCTGCATAATCCAGTGCATCCACAATATTGTGATGGAAATTTTCTTTTCCAACTAATTCAATAAAACCATCTTTTTCCATCACGCGCATTGGCTGCTCATTGACATGGGAGAATACCAGAGTGATGTTTTTTCGTTTTGCACGGTTGGCAAGCTCATGGAGTGAACGCATTGCGCTGGCATCGATGGCAGGAACACTACGCATACGGATGACAACAACCTTCGTATGATGGTTGCTGTTGATATTAAGAATCTGGTCTGCCGCAGCGAAAAACATCGGACCGCAGATTTCAAAAACACTGATGGAATGCGGGATGTCACGCAGTTTTTCCGCTTCACCCGGTGTAATGTCAGGAGAATCTGTGTATTTCCATGCTTTGATATCAGCTGTTTCTGCCATACGTTTCATAAAGAGCAGAGCTGCTAATACAACACCGATTTCGATGGCAACCACAAGGTCGAAAAATACCGTTAAGAAAAAGGTTGCAACCAGAACGATGATGTCACTCTTAGGTGCCATCTTACAAAGGCGGAAGAAAGAGGACCAGTCTGCCATGTTAGCGGCAACTACTAAAAGTACGGCAGCCAGTGTTGTCATAGGAATCAGTGCAGCCAGCGGCATCAACACCAGAAGAATAATGGTTAAAGTGATGCAGTGGGTGATGCCGGCGATCGGAGTACGTCCGCCGTTTCGGACATTGGCAGCAGTTCTGGCAATGGCTCCGGTGGCAGGAATTCCGCCGAAGAGACCGGAGAAAATATTTCCAAGTCCCTGTCCCACTAACTCCGCATTGGATTTATGGGTATCACCAATCATACCATCGGAAACAACAGCAGACAGTAAGGACTCAATTCCGGCTAAGATTGCAATGGTAAATGCCGGGGACAACATTTCCTGTACCAGCTTCATGGAAAGGGATGGAACATGGAAGCTTGGAAATGCAGAATTTAATTCCCCGTAAACACTTCCAATGGTATTGACCGGAAGTTTGGCAAAATAAACCACTGCAGTTGTTACGATAATCGCAATCAGAGACCCTGGAATCTTATCGGTAACCTTCGGCCAGAGCAGCATAATTGCAACAGCCGCAATGCCAATCAGGGTTGCAGTCAGGTTGATGGAGCGGATATTTTTAGCATATACAATTACTTTATCTAAGAATTCAGAAGGAACAGAGGCAATATCCATACCGAAGAAATCCTTTAACTGTCCCACAAATAAAGTAACTGCGATTCCACAGGTAAACCCGGTGGTAATGGTATAGGGAATGTATTTAATCAGGGAACCAAAACGGCAGATTCCCATAATCACTAAGATAATACCGGCAAGAATGGTAGCAACAATCAGACCGTCGGTTCCATACTCTGCAACAATGCCATAGATGATAACAACGAAAGCGGCAGTCGGACCGCCAATCTGTACACGGCTTCCGCCAAAAAACGAAATGAAAAATCCTGCGATAATTGCAGTATAAAGCCCCTGTTCCGGACCAACACCGGATGCTATCGCAAGGGCAATTGATAGTGGCAGAGCAATGATGGCAACAATGATACCGGAAATGATATCCTTCATCAGCTGCTCCTTCGTGTAGCCCTTTATGACATCAAAGAGCTTTGGACGTAGTTCGTTCATAATAAAATCTCCTCATTTGTTTCTTTGTTTATGGTGGAAGATGAAATTTCTGTTTTGTCAGGATATCTGCGCAGATATTCCAGAATACAGCGAAAACTTCACCTTCCCCCACTAAACACGCAATTCAAAAGTTTAGCACTCTTATAGTCTTATTTCAATGACAAAATCCAATTTTCAGCCATTTGGTCAACAAATTTAAAAAAATAAAATTTTTTTGGAAATTTTAAAACCTCATGTATTTTTATTCCGTCTGATAAGTGAAAGGAGGAAGAGCAATGCATGAGATGGAAACTTTTATAACGATGGCAAAAGAGGATATCAAAAAACAGAAGTTTACATAATGGAGTAGACTATAGTATGGTTTTTGATTATAATTATTATATTAGTAACAATGGTGATATAAAGGCAGCCTTTGGAAATGATTTGAAGAGCTACTATATCCATTATATGACCAATGGAAAAGCAGAAGGAAGAACTGCTAAATAGAGTGCTTAGAACAAAGGAGAATGAAGATGTGGAAAGAGTTTAAGAAGTTTGCAGTAAGAGGAGATATGTTAGACCTTGCAGTCGGTGTGATTATCGGTGATGCTTTTAATTCACTGGTAAGCTCGCTGGTAGACAATGTAATTATGCCGATTCTTAGTCTTGTAGTTGGAAGACTGGATTTCAGTAACTGGTTTATTGCACTGGAAGCAACACGCTGTCCACATTGTACAAGCATGCTTGAAATCGAAGGGTAAGATAAAAAGCAGAATTTGAAAACAGAATTTGAAAACAGAATTGAGAAATGAAATAAAAAACAGGATGTACCCATGAAACTATATTTAGCTCCCTTAGAGGGAATTACAGGATATGTATACCGGCAGGCTTACCACGCATGCTATGAAGATGCCGACAAATATTTTACACCATTTTTAGCACCGCATACGAAGCGGAGCTTCAATGCCAGAGAAAGAAATGATTTAATCCCGGAGCATAATGCCGGCATGTATACCGTGCCACAGGTGCTGTCAAAGAGCGGAGAAGATGTGGCAGCAATCGCAGAAGAACTGAAAGCATTTGGATATCAGGAAATTAATATCAACGCCGGATGCCCTTCCGGAACAGTAGTGTCGAAGGGAAGAGGTGCCGGACTTTTAGATGATGAAAGAGCCTTGCTTCATTTCCTGGATGAAATGTTTGAAAAGACGGATGCCAGGATTTCCATTAAGACAAGACTTGGCATGGAATATCCGGATGAATTTGAAGGCATTTTAAAAATATACAATCGTTTCCCGATAAAGGAGCTGATTTTACATCCCCGTGTCAGAGAAGATTATTATAAAAATAAGCCGGATTGGACGATGGTAGAGTATGCGCTGGAGTACAGCAGTAATCCGCTGGTTTACAATGGAGATATTTTTACAGTGGAAGATTATGAGCGGTTTACAGAACGTTTTCCAACGATAGATGCCATTATGTTAGGGCGTGGTGTCATAAGGGATCCGGCACTCATAGAAAAGATTCGTTCCGGCAGCACAATAGATAGGGCTGCTGAATTAAAACGGCTTTATGCATTTCACAATAAGCTGGTTGCAGGCTATCAGGAAGAAATGTCCGGGGAGAAAAATGTCCTGTTTAAAATGAAAGAATTGTGGTTTTATCTTGGCACACAGTTTACCGGAATTGAAAAACCATTAAAGAAGATAAAGAAAGCAAACAGCCTGATAGAATACCAGGCTGCTGTTTCAGAGATATTTTCAACTGGTGCTGGAAAATAACCGAAAGAGTCAAATGACATAGAATCATGATGTAATATCAATTGATATGCAATAAAAATTATCACACGATATAAATTGCTATTCGGTATAAATGGGTGAAATAGAAACATCGTCCCCATCTAAAGTCAGAATAGCGATAGTACAGGAGGAACCACTGCGGCTTCGACCGGCACTGCCCGGATTGATGAAAGTAGTGGTTCCTCTTTTGCTTACTTCATAATGGTGGGTATGCCCGGTAATAATAAAATCTGCTTCCGGCAGAGGATAAGACAAATCACTTCTCTTATGGATGAGATAGAAAATCTTCCCATCAATGGGAGCTGCCAGAGTCTCCGGCAGATATTTCGTCCATTCGCCTTTGTCGCAGTTCCCCTTGATAATATAAAGCGGAACATGCAGTTCTTTTAAAGTCTCATAACATTTGAGACTTCCGATATCTCCTGCGTGCAGAATATAATCACAGCTTCGCAGCTCTTCTAAAAATGTATCCTTTAATACACCATGTGTATCTGATAAAATTCCAATTTTCATAAATTCTCGTTTCTATTTGTACCCTGTTGAGTTGTCGGGGCGGATTGCTGGTTTGGGGTTACTTTTTTATTTTATAACGGTTATAATGAAATAACAAGTGTCCGGTGATTGGGAGATGGGAAAAGACATCGATAAATCATTGGAATAGAAAGAGAATTTGATTTACTTTAAAATGCCGTAGTTCTAAGACACAAGTTTTTCTTTTGACGATAAGAACAGTCTTTCCAATGTTTGACAAAAAACACTGTATCGTTCGCCGGAATGCGGATACCTTATGATGCTTGGAAGGGGCACTTGGAATTTCGTCTGGTAATAGGCAACGCTGGCACAGGGACGTGCCAGCGAGGTGCATTTGAGCATGGATGCGAATATGCACCAGTTGCCGGACAATATATATAATCATGCCGAAATTCTTAGTGCCCCTTCCAAGCATCATCTGGCATCCGTCTCCGACGGACGATGCAGTGCTTTTGGTCAAAGCAACGGAAAGACAGTTTCCCTATCAAGAAAAACCTGTGTCTAAGAACTACTGGCATTTCAAAGAGAAAAACAAAATTCTCTTTCTATTCCAATATTTAGAAATCCATTTCCCCATTTCCCAATCACCGAACCACGAGATAATTAGAATTTTTAGAGTCATTATAAGGATTATAATTTTTGGAACCCGTGCCAGCCGGTCTGTTAAAGGAAGATGCATAACAAAAGTCTGTTAGTGCCACTTGCAGACGTTGTATCGCATCTGGCTTCAATGGACGGGCTGACACGGATGAAAAAGATAGAATAGTTATTATGACGTAACATTAAGTGAACGTAGGAAAAGGAAAAAGGAGAAAAATATGTTTCGAATCGGTTGTCATTTATCATCATCAAAAGGCTTCCTCGCTATGGCAAAGCAGGCAGAGGAAATCGGAGCCAATACATTTCAGTTTTTTACCAGAAATCCAAGAGGCGGCAAAGCAAAGGATTTAGATGTGAAAGATATAGCTGCATATCAGCAGTATGCTGCGGAGCATGGCATCGGGCAGATTCTTGCCCATGCACCCTATACAATAAATGCCTGCGGCAAAGATGATCGGGTACAGGAGTTTGCTAGAGAAACCATGGCGGATGATTTGCGGCGTTTAGAGGAGATACCGGACTGCAAATATAATTTTCATCCTGGCAGCCATGTGCAGCAGGGAGCGGAAGTTGGAATTGAAAAGATTGCAGGAGTCTTAAATGAAATCATGTGGCAGGAGCAGAAAACAACAGTGTTGCTTGAGACCATGGCTGGAAAAGGAACAGAAGTAGGAAGAAACTTTGAAGAACTGCAGGAGATTTTAAGCAGGGTAAAATATCCGGAGAAAATGGGAGTCTGTCTGGATACCTGCCATGTTTTTGATGGCGGCTATGATATCAGCGGACATTTAGAGGAAGTATTAGAAGAATTTGACCGCATTATCGGACTGGATAAGCTGTGTGCCATTCATTTGAATGATTCGAAAAATATACTGGGCAGCCATAAAGACCGTCATGAATGTCTGGGCGCAGGCAATCTGACCATGGATGCCATTGTGCGGATAATCAACCATCCGGCATTGAAAAAACTGCCGTTTTACCTTGAAACACCGAATGATTTAGAAGGCTATGCCAGAGAGATTTCCATGTTAAAAGCGGCAAGAAAGGATTAGCTTAAAGGTTAAGTTTTTCGGAAAAAAGAACGATATATCAGGTATAAGACGGCATGGAGGCAATTTTGTCTTAAAATTAGGAGGAGAAACATGATTCGTGTAACAGGAAATAACAGCCTTTTGATGAGTTCACTGAATACGGACACAGACAATGATACAAAAGTGGTGGACCTGTTAAAAAAGAGCAGTGAGACAGAGAAGAGCAGCAAGACAACCGGGAAAAAGAGTGAAGAATATGACAGTGTCAAGAAGTCTGCATCCTCACTCAAAGCAAGTGCAGCAGTATTAAGTGAAACAGGAGAGGATTCCATTTTTGCCAAGGCAGAAGAAAGCGGAGATTATTCCGGTTTGATTTCACTGATAGAGCGTTTTACCGGAGATTATAACAGTCTTTTAGAAAGTCTGTCAGACCTTGATACAGACAAATCTGCAAATTACAGCAAGGAATTAAAAAGCATTATTTCCGGTCAGAGTGAAGCGTTACAGAAGGTCGGCATTACCGTAGACAGTAATGGAAAACTTGTAATAGATGAGGAAACTCTGAAAAATGCAGATAAGAAGGAATTAAAAGACCTGTTCCAGGGAGAAAATTCCGTTGCAGGAAAAGTTGCTGATAAAAGCATTTACATCGGAGCAAATGCTGCGGCTGACCAGTATGTGGACAGTTGTGCCAACTATACAGCAGGTGGTACATCCGCAGAATATGTCCAGATGGCAAATCTGATAGGCAGTTACTTAGACTCTCTTTCTTGAGATTAAAGTGTCACTAAGTCAGAAAGAAGCGGTTCAAAAATAACACCCTGCAAAGTATCATCCGAAAGCGACTGCGAATAGGAAATACAGGAAGCAATAAAATGAGCTGCCTGCGTGGTACATTCTTTTAAGGAGAAGCCCCGTAAGGTAAGTGCAGATACAATACTGACGAAGATGTCGCCGGTTCCGGGATACCCCGGACCGGCTTTTTTCGTGGAAACAGTATTCACATTTCCGCTGCTATCAGAAATATAGTTAAGGAAAGTGTCGCCTTTTGGACAGCCGGTAATAATACATTTTTTCACACCCAGTGCATGAAGCTTTTTGGAAATGGCAGAAAGCTCCGAATCGGTGCAGTCATGCTCCGGATAAGGCATATCTGTTAAAAGGCAGGCTTCCGTCAGATTTGGTGTGATAATATCACCCCGGGATACAAAGTCTTTCATGTGATTGCAGAATTCCGGCGTAATATGCTGATAGGCTCTGCCGTGGTCACCCATTACCGGGTCTATAATAAAAAGAGGTTTTTCGGTGAGAGAATCATAGTAATGGGAAATGGCATGGAGCTGTTCCTTGGCACCAAGGTAGCCGCAGTAGATGCCGTCCCAGTTCATGGAAAGAGTATTCAGTGCAGCAAAATAATCCTTAAGCTGTCCGGTTAAATCAATTTTCAAGTGGGTAGGAAAACCGGTATGATTGCTGAAAACAGAGGTAGGCACAGGGATTCCCTGTACCTTACATGCACTTACCACCGGGAGGGACACGCTCATGGAGCAGCGTCCCACACCGGATATATCATTGATGATCAGAAGCTTTGGTGGTAAAGTATTTAATTTCATGCGCATGCGCTATCCTTTCCAAGACGTGGCAGCATATTAGATTTTGCCAGTACCGGACGCAGTGCCATGTATACAGCAGTTGCTACGATAACGGATAATACTGCATTAATGCTGGTTGCTGCAATATTAATAGAAAGTGTAACTTCTGCTGCAGGTTTTCCTAAGATAACCAGTTTGTAGAAGTAGCCGAATAGTGGGTCAAATACAACGTTGAATAACAGTCCGCAGATACTTGCGATGACAACCCATTTGAAAACGTGCCTGCTATCTTGGGAAGTGGAAATTTTACCAATTTTGTGAGCAACCAGACCGGTAATCAGGCCGATGCAGAATTTTAAGATAAAAGTCTTTGGTGCGTATACAATGTAAATCGGGTCTAAAAGGTCGCCGATTGTCATACCGATGGCACCGCCAATTCCACCATAAACACCGCCTAACAATAATGCACCTAATACACATACCGCGTTCCCAAGGTGGATAGATGTGGCATCTCCGCCAGGAAGTGCGATTTTAATCTGTAAGAATGTGAATACCACATAGGAAAGTGCTGCCATAAGAGCAGTCAGTACAAGTTTGTAGATTCTTTCGTTTTTCATCATAAAGTCCTCTTTTCTTTCTCTTTGTTGCGGTTTATCATAAAACAGAAATGGCATTATAAAAACATCCAATTTTGATAAAAATGACCATGCCAGTTTAAGAATGAAGAGCAAGACTTTTTTGAACGTAATAATAAAAGAGTCCATGGGAAAGGCATATAGTAAGGCGTATAAATAAAAGTCTTTTCAATTTATGCAGAGAAAGGTATAATAAAATTGCAGGTAAAGTTCAAAAATTACAGTTTATATATGGGAGGATGAAAGAATTGACAGAACAAGGAAGAGTAAATAAGACTGCAATGACAGGGCATACAATTATGGGAATCTTGTTGGCACTGGTTAATTTTTTGGAGATTTTCAGAACTTCCAAGAATGTAGTTTATGTGGCGGTGCTTATTGTGCTTGCACTTGGACCGGTGGTGGCAGAATGGATTTGCTATAGGAAAGACCAGGAGACAAAAGCAATCAAGCATCTTTTGGGGATTGGATTTGCAGTATATTATACGGTGGCACTGATAGGTGCCGGCGATCAGTTGGTTTTTGTATATGTAATACCGATGTTTATTTTGATTTCTGTATTTTCAGATTCGAAATATGCATTGGAACTTGGAATTGGAGCAATTATCGTAAATCTTATTTCTATTGTAGTACATACCATGAAAGGCCAAGGTGAGGGACCTGCTTTCTATGGAACAGAGATTATTATACTGATTTTGACAACAGCATTTTCTTATTGCAGTTCTGCTGTTTTACAGAAATCGTTTTTATCACGGCTGGGTGAAATGAATCAGGCGAAGGGACAGTCTGATACCATGCTTCAGAAAATTTTAGAAGTATCTGATGCCATGACAAAGAAAATTAATGGAATGTCTGATGAAGTAGAATTACTTGGCAGTGGTGTCAGTGATACCAGAAATGCCATGGAAGAGTTGACCGGCGGAACAACAGATACAGCGGAAGCGGTGCAGAATCAGTTAAGTCAGACAGAAGCAATCCAGGAAAAAGTAATGCAGGTAACCAGGGCATCTGGCAGCATTGCTGAGAGCATGGCAGTTACAGCAGAGGCGTTGAACGCTGGTAAGAAAAATATTGAACAGCTGGTATCACAGGTGAGTGTGACTGAGCAGACGAACAGTCAGGTGGCAGCAGAACTTACTTCTTTAAAAGAGTATATGGATAAAATGTATTCCATCATTGAGATTATCAATAATATTACTTCAGAAACCAGCCTGCTTTCATTAAATGCATCAATTGAAGCAGCCCGTGCCGGTGAAGCAGGAAGAGGTTTTGCTGTAGTAGCGTCGGAGATTTCCGGTCTGGCAACCCAGACACAGGAAGCAACGGTCAGTATTGAAGAACTGATAAGAAATGTATCGGAAGAACTGGAAAAAGTAGTGACCATCATCGAAAGCATGATTTCACAGGTTGAACATCAGAATGTAACAGTCAATGAAACTGCCGGAAGCTTCCGTACGATAGAGGATAATTCGGGCCGTGTACAGAGCCAGTCGGATGCATTGTCTGGTATTGTGAAAGAATTAGAAAGTGCCAATGCAGGTATCATGGATAGTATCCAGACAATTTCCGCTATTTCAGAAGAAGTAGCAGCACATACAAATAATACACTGACAACCTGCGAGAAGAACCAGAAGAGCGTAGAACATCTGATGGCAGAGACTGAAAATTTAATTGAACTGACGCATCAGCTTCAGCAGTAAAGATATTTATTATATGAGCAGGGAGCAGAAAATGGGAGCATATCATAATCTTTCAGAAAAATTACAGCAGAGAATCATAGAAGACAGAAAAGAGCATAGGGCAAATCCATATGCTTTTTCCGAAGAACAGGTTTTGCGCCGGGAGATGAATCATGACAGGGCGAATCTCTGGAGGCCTCCCTTTGTCCGGGACATTGAGAAAATCATGCATCTGCCTTATTATAACCGTTATGGAGACAAGACGCAGGTATTTTCCCTTTACAGAAATGATGACATTTCAAGACGGGCGCAGCATGTGCAGCTCGTTTCAAGGATTGCAAGGAATATTGGAAATGTATTAAATCTCAATCAGGATTTAATAGAAGCAATTTCCCTGGGACATGACATCGGACATGCACCATTCGGACATGCCGGTGAGAGAATTTTAAGTGCACTTTTACGGGGAGAGACCGGACGATATTTTAACCATAATGTGCACAGTGTGCGTGTGCTGGATGTACTGGGACAGAGAAATATCAGTCTGCAGACTCTGGATGGTGTCCTATGTCATAATGGTGAAATGGAACAGCAGGAGTATCAGCCGAAAAAGGCAAAAACCTTTGCAGATCTGGATACAGAAGTAGAAATGTGTTATCAGAAGGAAGATGGAATTAAACATCTTGTGCCGGGAACCCTGGAAGCCTGTGTAATGCGGATTTGTGATATTATAGCATATCTTGGCAAGGACAGACAGGATGCTGTACGCCTGCATCTTCTGCCGGATGACAGAGGTTTTAACGGAGATACTATAGGCAGCAGCAATGCGGAAATCATCAATAATATGGTAGTTAACATCATTGAAAACAGCTATGGAAAACCATATCTTTCCATGGATGAAGCATATTTTCAACAGTTGAAGCTTGCAAAGACTGAAAATTATGAGTATATCTATCACAATGAGAAAATTGAAAAAGTCATCCGGGAAAATCTGAATCCGATGTTTGAAGAGATGTACTATCAGTTATTGAAAGAGGCAAAGGATAAGAATGAAAATTCCTGGCTCTACCGCCACCACATTGCATATGTGGCAGAAAACAACCGGTTCAGCAGAACCTTTTCGAAGGAACAATACATGGAGACAGAACCGAACCAGCTTGTGGTGGATTATATCGCAAGCATGACGGATGACTATTTTGTAGATTTGTACCATGAAATGTTCCCGAAAGGAAAGTATGATGTAAAATACATCGGCTACTTTGATGAAGATTAACTATTTTAATGGCGAGGCTGTTGCCCGGGAAACCATCCGGTCAACAGCCTTCAATTCTTCTAAGAAAAGCCGCTGGTTATAGCTGGAAAGAGTATGATAGATACTTAGCAGTTCACCTTCACAGCTGTTGAGATGCGTCAGACTGGCATTGCGGATGTTACTGTGACCGAGCAGATAGTCGGTGGAAGTATGAAAATAGTCGGCTATTCTTACTAAAGTTGCATAGTCAGGTTCTTTCCCCTGATTGATATATCCATTCAGAGCAGAGGGAGAGATATGTAGTGCATCTGCAAGCTGCCGCTGGGTAATGTTAGCTTCTTCAATCAGGTATCGTAACTTAGAACCGATATTCATATACAAACCTCATCTTTCGTAAATAATACCTCTATTTTAAAACATGTTAAAAAACCAGTGGCAAAAATAAACGAAAGATAAATTGTATCAACGGAGCACAAATTATTCACATATATAAATTAATACCAGCCACCATCTAAGGTAATAATCTGACCGGTGAGATATGGACTTTGTGATACGATAGCATAAGCAAGTTCAGCTGTTTCCACAGGTGTACCATATCTGCCGCAGGGAATTTCGGATTCTAAGTCAGCACGCTCTTCGGCAGAAAAACAGGCGTTCATGGAAGTATCAATGGTGCCGCAGGCAATGGCATTGACAGAGATTCCACTGGGTGCTACCTCTTTGGCAAGTGCCTTTGTAAAGGAATTAACAGCTCCCTTGCTGGCGGAATAAGCAACCTCACAGGAGGCACCTACATTTCCCCAGACAGAAGAAATGTTAAGAATCCGACCTGATTTTTTGTGCAGCATATCTGGCAGAGCATATTTGCAACAGGAAAAAACAGAAGAAAGATTGGTGTTTATAACGTGCTGCCATTGTTCATAAGTCATATCCTGCAACAGACCGATGTGGGAGATTCCGGCATTGTTGATCAGAACATCAACCGAAAGGGACTGCTGGTGAATCATGGCAAACATATTGGCAATAAAATCCGGATCACTGACATCTCCGATAACCGGAAGAACCGTGACATGATATTTGTCCGAAAGTTCATCAGACAAAGCCTTAAGAGCAGTTTCGGAATGACAGCAATTTAAAATGAGCTGATAACCGTGGCGGGCAAATACTTCTGCGATAGCAGCACCGATGCCCCGGGAAGCTCCGGTAATTAAAACAGTATTCATAAGAAACAAATCCTTTCTGGTTTTTATCTGCATTAGAAAATGATAGCACAGATGAAAGCGTTAAAAAATACAGTTATATTTTAGACTTATTTTAGAATACAGGCAATCCCTTTTGAAAAATCCTGCAGATTTCCCGCTTTCAGAAAGATATTCGAAAAATTCTCTAAAAATACAGTAAATATTGCACAAAAAACTTGTAAATATTCGTACAAAATAGTATAATAAAACCATGATATCAGTCTGTATCAAATAAATGGCAAAGGGGTTGGACATCATGCGTATTACTATTTCAGGAAGAAACATCGAATTGACAGACGGTCTTAAGGCAGCAGTTGAGGACAAAATTGGAAAACTGGAGAAGTACTTTACTCCGGACACAGACGTATTTGTAACTTTGAGTGTAGAAAAGGAGAGACAGAAAATCGAGGTTACGATTCCTGTACCTGGACACATTATCCGTTCAGAGCAGGTAAGCAATGATATGTATGTATCAATTGATCTTGTAGAAGAGATTATTGAGAGACAGCTTAAAAAGTATAAGAATAAGATTATTACAAAACAGCAGAGCAACAGCAATTTCCGTAAGGAATATATTGAAAAAGAAGTGGAAGCAGATGATGAAATTAAAATCATCCGTACCAAGAAATTCGATATGAAACCAATGTATCCGGAAGATGCATGTGTTCAGATGGAATTATTAGGACATGATTTCTTTGTATTCGTAAATGCAGAGGATGACAATGTAAACGTTGTATATAAGAGAAAAGGTAACACCTACGGTCTGATTGAACCGGAATTCTAGATATATAACGAAAAAGACTATTACCGGCAGTTCCTTATGGAAACTGGTAACAGACAGCGGTATCGCAGTTAACGTTTTGACAACAGGCTTGACAAAACGCCAATAGCGGTGCCGCTATTTTTATGCTACAGTAGTTATAATATCGATAAGACATTTCTTTGGAACAGTCAATACGATGGGTTATGAGAAAAGGGAGGTTAGGAATTGGCTTGTTACAATCTCGGGGATTATATATGTGAATCCCGCAAACAGCTTGGCATTACACAGGAAGAACTTGCTTTTGGCATCTGTTCAACTGGAACTTTATCAAAAATTGAAAACGGATTTGTGGTACCAAAGCGGAAAAATTATGAAGCTATTATGCAGCGTCTTGGAAAGACAATGGGTATATGCAATATTCATGCAACGGCGGAAGAAATGGAATTATATGCCTATATGCGACAGCTGGTGCATGCAGTAGCAAATAATGATGTGGAAGGCAGCAGGGAACTCTGGCAGAGACAACCGGAACATAAACAAGAGGATAAACTGACCAGACAGTTCTTTTCATACATAAAGGCGGTGCTGGACAGTAAGGAAGGAGTCCGTCCGGAACTTGTATATGCAAAGCTGGAAGAAGCGTTACATCTGACACATCCGGCGGGGCTGGCAAATCTGGTGCAGAAGCGGATGTTTACCTTTGAGGAAATCAACATTATCAACAGTATGGCGGTACAGAAACAGCGGCTTGGTGAAAGAAAGCAGGCACTCCGCATCTGGATGCAGTTATCTGATTATCTGGAAGTAAGAAAAGTAGATGATGAAGAAAAAGAAAAGGTATATCCGATGATACTTTACAATGAAGCTAATCTTTTGTATGAGATGGAAATTTACAGAGAGGCGCTGGAATTATGCAATAAGGGTATCGATTATTGCACAAGGAGCAATAAATATATGGTATTGCCATATCTTTTGCTCTGCAAGTCCGGAATTTTAAAATGGATGGAGCAGCCGGAAGAAGCCATGGATGTACAGCAGTGTGCAGAGCATCTTTTTCAGGTGTTTGAAAATCATAATGCAAAGCCCGGAGAACCAATCTTGATTGCTTTGTGAGATTCTCTTGTCATTCTAAGAAAAAAAGGTATAATATACATATTGAAAAAAGAGATGTAATATACATATTTGAATCTGAAAGAAAGAAGGGCATTAGAGAATGAATATCGTAGTTTTGGCAGGCGGCTTGAGCACAGAGCGTGATGTGTCTTTTAAAACAGGAGATATGGTAATAAAGGCATTGCGGAAGAATGGACATCAGGTTATTCTTCTGGATGTGTTTATGGGATATGGAGAAGAAGAACAGGATATTACTGGAATTTTTGAACATTCAGAAGAAGCAAGTGTAAAAGTAACGGATATACCGGAGACGGCTCCGGATCTTGATAAGGTAAGAAAGAGTAGAAAAGACCAGTCTGCCTGCTTCTTTGGACCGAATGTAATCGCAATGTGCCGTATGGCAGATATTGTATTTATGGCATTACATGGAGAAAACGGAGAGAATGGTAAGATTCAGGCAGCCTTTGATTTGTTTGGAATCCGTTATACCGGAAGCGGCTATTTAAGCAGTGCGATTGCCATGAATAAAAATATGGCAAAGCAGTTTTTTGAAGCCAATGGAATCCCTTGTCCGAAGGGCATTTATATGAAGAAAAAGGACAGAAAAGACAGCCTGGCTGAAATCGGAATTACGTTGCCTTGCGTGGTAAAGCCATGTTGCGGTGGTTCCAGTATTGGGGTTTCCATTGTAAAAGAAGAAAGCAATTTTACAAAAGCATTGGATGATGCATTTTTCTGGGAAGATGAAATCTTAATTGAAGAGTATGTAGAGGGAAGAGAATTTTCAGTAGGTGTCATCAAAGGAAGAGCATTGCCGGTTATCGAGATTGCACCAAAAGAAGGATTTTACGATTATAAAAATAAGTATAAGGCTGGAAGCACAGTGGAAACCTGTCCGGCAGATATTAAAGGCAGTGTGGCAAAAGAGATGCAGAAGCAAGCAGTAAAAGTTGCGGAAGCGTTAGGCCTGGACACCTATTCCAGAATCGACTTCTTAGTCAATGCAAAAGATGAAGTATACTGCTTAGAGGCAAATACATTGCCTGGTATGACAGCAACCAGCTTACTGCCGCAGGAAGCCAAGGTAGAAGGAGTAAACTTCGAAGAGTTATGCCAGCAGCTGGTTGATATTTCCATGGAGAAATACGGAGCATAAGGAAGGGCAGAGAAGGCAGATATGAAGGAACTGACATTAGCACAGATTGCAGAAGCCTGCGGTGGAACATTAATAGGTGGAAATGAAGCAAAAGAATATACCGTAACCGGAGTAGAGATTGACAGCCGGAGAGTAAAGGCAGGAGATTTATTTGTTGCCATTCCGGGAGAAAAGGTCGATGGTCACAAATTTATTCCGGATGTATTAAAAAAAGGAGCATATGCACTGTCCCAGCAGAGTCTTGATGTAGATGGAGCTTATATTCTGGTGGAAGATACCGTAACTGCCATGAAGCGTCTGGCACGTTTCTATCGGAGTACTCTTGACGTTAAAGTAGTGGGAATTACCGGAAGTGTTGGAAAGACCAGTACCAAAGAAATGATTGCATCTGTACTGGACACAAAATTCCGGGTACATAAGACACAGGGGAATTTTAATAATGGAATCGGTCTGCCACTGACTATTTTTCAGATTGAAAAAGAGCATCAGGTTGCAGTTCTGGAAATGGGAATTTCTGAATTTGGCGAGATGCATGAACTGGCAGATATGGCGCAGCCGGATATTATGGTTATTACCAATATCGGTTTATGTCATCTGGAGAATTTGAAAACCAGAGATGGAATCTTAAAAGCAAAGACAGAAAGCTTTGCCCATTTGAAACCGGATGGTGTTGTGATATTAAATGGAGATGATGACAAACTTTCAACTGTAGAGCAGGTGGCAGGAAGAAAGCCTGTATTTTATGGAATCAAGGGAAGGAATCTCTGCGAGACTTCTGTCTGTGCAGATGCAGTTACAGAGCATGGCTTAGAAGGAATGACAGCAGAATTCCACACTCCACAGGGAGACATGGAAGTATTTATTCCAATTCCGGGAGAACATAATGTATATAATGCACTGGCAGCAACCTGCGTGGCAGAACAGTTAGGCCTTTCCATGGATGAAATTAAATGTGGAATTGCAGCCGCTTCCACCATCAGCGGAAGAACTAATCTGATTCACACAAAGGGCATGACGGTTATTGATGACTGCTACAATGCGAATCCGGTTTCCATGAAGGCATCTTTGGATGTCCTGTCTAAGGCAGGGGGACGAAAGATAGCGGTTCTTGGAGATATGGGTGAATTAGGCGAGGATGAAAAACAGCTTCATTATGAAGTGGGAACCTATGCCGGAACACTGCCGATTGATTTGTTATTCTGTGTTGGAACATTATCCGGGAAACTGGCAGAAGGAGCGAAGAAACAGAATCCGGCTCTGACCGTAAAATACTATGCAACCCGTGAGGAGATGACAGAAGAACTTCTTGCTACCGTAAAAGAAGGAGATACTGTTTTAGTCAAGGCATCCCATTTTATGGAATTCCCGAAAGTGGTGGCAGCATTAACCAAAGCATAAGAAACTGTTTTTTTTAAAATGGTAAATACAGGAAGTGTCTGATAATAATTATAGAAAAATGAAAAAAGAAACTGTAACTTTGAAGTATAGTCATCAAAGCTACAGTTCCTTTTTTTATCAATATTTGCTATTTAAAGATATTTCTGGTTATCTGCCAGCAGCTCATGCACCGTATTCTGTGTATAGGCAGCAAGATGTTTGCGGTCATCAGCAGAAAGCTGATCTAAATAAATCGGAGTACCATACTGCAGGATAACATGGGTAGGTTTTACCTTTGGAAAATGATTTTCCAGAATATCAGCAGAATTGGTGATTGCCATAGGAACAATCGGACATCCGGTTTTCTCAGAGAGCTTTAGGCTTCCGGCTTTGAAAGGAAGCATTTCGTCCGCAGTCTTGTTTCTGGTACCTTCCGGGAAGATACACATGGAAATGCCGGCTTTAATCTGGTCGATACCGGTCAGGATGGTTTTTAAGCCCTTCTTCATATCGGTACGGTCTAAGAAGAGGCAGTAGAGCCGCTTCATCCAGATGTTTAAAAGAGGAACTTTTCCCATGGTGTCTTTGGCAATGTAACCGGTGAGTCTCGGACATCTGGAATAAGTGATAATAATGTCAAAATAACTTCTATGATTTCCGATATAAAGAACCGGAACATCTTTTGGAACATTTTCTTCCCCGATTACAGTCAGCTTAACGCCACAGATAAACATAATCACACGGAATGCCCACTGCACCATGCGAAGACTGCTGATATCGGCGGCATAGCGGTTGCATTTACGGATAATCCATTCTACAAAGAGAACTGGAATACCAAGAATCAGGTAAAGAACAGCAAATAAAAGTGCAAGAATTGCTCGTATCATAGAGATAGAATTCCTTTCTGGATATAAATTTCAAAAACAAAATACTGATTTCTTTCCCTATTATAGCGGTAAAACTTAAGAATTACAACATGATAATCCGGATTTTGGAATAGAATGAAAAGAATAAAAACAGGGAGAAGAAAGTGAAACGGAAAACAATAGAAGCAAGGAAAGCTGTCCGGAGTGTCATCGGTCTGCTTGCGGTAGCATGGATTGGACTGGCAGTAGCAGGTTGCGGTATCGAAGATACCAATGGCAGTAAAATAGAAGACGTGGAATTTACCGTGTTAGAAGAGGAAGCAGTGCCGGAAGAATTGAAGCAGGAAATTGAAGAACGAAAGGAAATGGATTTCAAGTTGACTTATGAAGATAACGGAAAACTCTATATTGCAAGGGGTTATGGAGAGAAGGAAACGGGAGGCTACAGCATTTCCGTAAAAGATGTTTATCTGACTCAGAATGCCCTCTGTTTTGTTACAACGCTGATTGGCCCGGGGGAGAATGAGACAGTGGCAAAGGCACCAAGTTTCCCATATATTGTGGTTGAGGTGACAAAATGTGACAAGAACGTGTTGTTTGAGTGAAAAAATGGTACTTTTTTCCCTTTGACAGCATTTTAACACGGTGATATACTAAAGAGCGTGGATAAAAAAGGAGGAACTGGTATATGCAGAGAGCAGATATTAACAGAGTCCGGGCATCCGTGCATCAGCAGTGCGGTAGCAGTGTAATGATTCAACTGGACAGAGGTCGTAATAAAGTAGATGTACAGCGTGGTGTAATACAGAATGCTTATCCGAGTGTATTCACGATTCTTGTAGATGATGAAAGAGAAGGCAATCCGCCACAGTTATTATCTTTCAGTTATACAGATATCATCACAAGAGATATCCGAATGAAATTATGTTAGAAGAATAAAGTCCCTTTTTCCTGAATAAAATGAAATAACATTCAGGAAGGGGATTTTTTTAGTGGAAATAAAGAAACAGAACATACATATGAATTATGAAAAAGCCAGTGCCATGAGTCAGATTACTCTGGATGATGATTACAATCTACCGGATTATCGGCCGGATATTGTAAAAGTACTGAAAGAAAAAGGTGAAATCCGCTTTGATGAGATACAGGTAAAAGAAGGACGTATTTATGTGAAGGGGAATCTTATCTTTCATGTGCTCTACCGCAGCGATATGGAGGAGCATAAATTAGACTGCCTGCGGGGACAGATTCCATTTGAAGAAACCATCAGTATGGATGGAGTGAATGAATTAGATCCGGTGGACGTCACAGCAGAACTGGAAGACATTAATATCGGGATTATTAATTCCAGAAAATTAAGTGTTCGTGCACTGGTGATGCTGAAGGCAGAAATGCGGATGCGCAAGGAGACGGAACTGATTACGGGAGTAGCCATGGAACATCCGTTGGAAATCCTTCAGAACAGGCATAATATTCTGGAATTGGAAACTTGTAAGAAAGATAATTACCGGTTGAAACAGGAAATAGAGTTGCCCCAGAGCAAGCCAGATGTAGAACAGATTTTATGGAAAAGTGTGCAGCTTCGGGGTGTGGAAACGAGGTTACGAGAAGAAAAAATCCAGCTTACCGGAGAGATAAGACTGTTTTTGCTTTATTATGCCCAGAAAGAAGAACGCCGGTTAGAATGGTTAGAAGAGACGATACCACTGAACGGGGAACTTGCCTGTGAGGGATGCAGTGAGGAAAAAATCTATCGGATTCAGGTAACACCTGCCAGTGTGGAAGTAGAGGTCAGACCGGATTATGATGGAGAAGACCGGAAAATCAGTCTGGATATGACGTTAGAATTAGATATCTGTATCTGGAAGGAAACAGAGGCAGATGTGGTAGAGGACGTATATTCGCTGCGGGAAGAGATGACACCAGCTTATGAAGAAGTTACCATGAGCAGGCTGCTGGCAAAGAATTATGCAAAATGCCGGTTGACAGACCACATGAATTTAAAGAAGAATCAGGAGAATATCCTGCAGATTTGTTCCTGCGAAGGAATGGCATTTATTGACCATGTGGAGCCACAGGCAGACGGTCTTAAAGTGGAAGGAAGCCTGAATGTGGAAATCCTTTATGTAACCACGGACGATGCCATGCCGATTGGAACCTGTCGGGAGACATTTCCTTTTGAACAGCTGATTGAAGTCCCGGAAATGACAGACGATATGAACTATGAACTGGAAGCGGGAATCGAGCAGTTGTCAGCGATTCTTTTAGACAATACCCAGATTGAGGTAAAGGCAGTACTGAATCTGAATCTGATTGCATTTTCACAGGAGAACATCCAGAAAATGGATGAAATCAGAATTACAGAACGGGATATGGAAGAATTACAGAGACAGCCAGGAATTACCGGATATATTGTAAGAGAGGGGGACAGTCTCTGGAAAATTGCCAAGGCAAATCATACGACTATTTCCCAGTTAATGGAAACCAACGACTTAAAGAGTGAAGAAATTCAAAAAGGCGATAAATTGTTAATTGTAAAGATGGTATCATGATGTTATACTAAGACGATAGGAAATACACAAAAGTGGAAGGAGCAGAAATATGCACAGAAAAAAACATATGTGGAAAATGCGGTTGGTTGCAGCAGGACTGGTAGCAATTCTTGGAATTTCATGTTTTCAAAGTGCGTCAGCAAGCGCTCTTTCAAAGGCTAAAAACAAGAAGAGTGAAGCACAGACCGCATTGGATAATGCCAATGCAGATATAGAGAATATACAGAGCCAGCAGCAGGAACTGCAGTCCCAGATTGATGCACTGGATGCAGATCTGGTAAATATTATTATGAACTTAGATATTCTGGAAGGGGAACTTTCGGATAAGCAGACTGAACTGGATAATGTGACAGCACAGCTTGCACAGGCGCAGGAAGATGAACAGAACCAGTACGATGCTATGAAAAAGCGTATCGTATATATGTATGAGAATGGGGATGACAGTTATATTGAGGCACTGGTGGGCGCAACAGATTTCTCCGATTTACTGAATCGTCTGGAATATGCCCAGCAGATTTATGATTATGACAGAAATCTGCTGACGCAGTATCAGGAGACAGTGCAGCAGGTAGCTGACCTTAAGAGTCAGGTGGAGACAGAGAAGGCAGAGTTAGAGGAAGTGCAGCAGTCTTATCAGGAACAGCAGGCTTCTTATGAAAGCATGATTGCAGAGAAACAGTCTCAGATGTCTGATTTTGATACCCAGCTTGCATCAGCCCAGAGTCTTGCAGCCCAGTATAAAGCTACTGTTGATGAGCAGAATGAAATCATAAGACAGGAGCAGGCAGCTGCAGCAGCTGCTGCTGCTCAGAATAATAATAAAGGCAATAATACAACAACTGCTAACAATAATAATGGCAGCAATACCGGAGGTGACAGCACTACTGGTGGCAGTACAGGTGGAGGTGGATTGAATCCTTCTTTTAGTACATCAGTAAATGGAAGCGATGTAGTATCTTATGCCTGTCAGTTTATTGGAAACCCGTATGTATGGGGCGGCGAGAGTCTCACCAATGGAGCGGATTGTTCCGGATTCATTAAAAGTGTCTATGCAAACTTTGGAATCAGCCTGCCTCACAGTTCGGTAGCATTACAGCGGGCAGGAAGTGAAGTAAGCTATGAGAATGCCCAGCCAGGTGACATTGTCTGTTATGCCGGTCATGTGGCAATTTATATGGGCGGAGGACAGATTGTCCATGCAAGTTCACCGTCTACCGGCATTAAGACAGGCTCAGCAACTTATCGAAGCATTATATCTGTCCGGCGTGTATTGTAAAAAGTTATCAATAAAGAAGAAAAATGATAAAAATTCCCCGCAGTAAGCAAACTACTGCGGGGTTTTAAGAACTTGTAAAATCTTTCAAGTTGCGTATAATGAAAAAGTAGAAAATATTTTAGGAGGAATAAGAAATGCAGATAGAACAGTTACAAAAAGAAATGATAGCAGCAATGAAGGCAAAAGATAAACCAAGAAAAGATGCAATTTCTTCTCTGGTTTCTGCAGTGAAGAAAACAGCAATTGATGAAGGCTGTCGTGATGACATAAAAGAAGAATTAGTAAATCGTGTGATTTTAAAAGAAATGAAGACCGTAAAAGAACAGATTGATTCCTGTCCGGCAGAAAGAACAGATTTACTTGCGGAATATCAGCAGCGTTATGACATTATGAGCGAATATGCACCGGCAATGCTTTCTGAGGAAGAAGTACGTAAGATTCTGACAGAAAAATTTGCAGATGTCATTGCAACCAAAAATAAAGGTCAGATTATGAAAACAGTTATGCCGGAGTTAAAAGGCAAGGCAGATGGAAAATTAATCGGACAGGTTGTAGCAGAGCTTTGCAAATAGGATAGTGTATGAGTGAAAATAAATCACAGAAGAAGCGCATATGGTTCATTACAATATTGATTCTACTGGTACTGTTATTAATCAGTCTCTTTGCTTCCGAACGAAGGGGGAAGATTGTATACAGGGAGTATCTTTCCGAAGATATCCTGACAGTAGATGGAGAAAAACTGCAGCTTGGGGATCTGGCAATGTATATCGCTTATGAGGAACTGAAGGTAGAAGATGAGGCAGCAGCCTATGATTATTATGATACGAATAAGTATTGGAATCTTCATACCAGTGGAAGGTTTGTAAAAGAAGTAGCAAAGACCCATGTCATCGAAATGGCAGTACATGATGAAATCTTTTACAGGCAGGCAATGGCAGAGAAACTGACGCTGGATGAAAAAGAAGAAGAACAGCTTCGTAGCCGTCAGGAGGATTTCTGGACGGATATGACAGAGGAACAGCAGGAAAGATTGGGCGTTGATAAAGCAGAGATAGATCGTCAGTTAGAGAAAGCTGCATTGGCACAGAAATATCAGAATCAGATAGCAACAGAGAATAACAGTGATTTTGACGGTTACAGTGCCGGGGCAGAGCCATATGAGCAGATTTTAAAAGAACATAAGTATAAACTGAATGAGAAGCTCTGGGACAGAGTGGATTTTGGGAATATCATATTGAATCATTAGAATGGAAGGAATTAGAAATGTCTGTAAAAATAGGTAGAAATGATCCCTGCTGGTGTGGCAGTGGAAGAAAGTATAAGACATGCCATCAGTCATTTGATGAAAAGATTGAAAAGTATCGTGAGGCAGGCTGTATTGTGCCAACCCATGATTTGATTAAGACACCGAAGGATATCGAAGGTATCAGGGAAAGTGCCAAAATTAATGTGGCAGTACTGGATTATGTGGCTGAGCATATCAAAGCCGGCATGAGTACAGAAGAAATTGACCGTATGGTATATGAGAAAACAACAGCCATGGGTGGAATCCCGGCACCGCTTAATTATCAAGGATTTCCGAAGAGCGTCTGTACGTCAATTAATGAAGAAGTATGCCATGGTATTCCATCGGAGGATATTATTTTAAAGGATGGCGATATCATTAATGTGGATGTTTCCACAATATTAGATGGATATTTTTCTGATTCCTCCAGAATGTTTCTGATTGGAGATGTCAGTGAAGAAAAGAAGCGTCTTGTCCAGGTAACAAAAGAATGTGTGGAAGAAGGCTTAAAAGCGGTAAAACCATGGGGCTTTTTAGGAGATATGGGTCAGGCAGTACATGACCATGCTTATAAAAATGGCTATACTATCGTAAGAGAAATCGGTGGACATGGTGTTGGAAAAGAATTCCACGAAGAGCCATGGGTTGGCTATCACAGCAAGAGAGGAACCGAGATGCTCTTAGTTCCGGGCATGATGTTTACGATTGAGCCAATGGTAAATATGGGAAAAGAAGCTATCTACATAGATGATGAAAATAACTGGACCGTGTATACAGAAGACGGACTTCCAAGTGCCCAGTGGGAGATTCAGGTTCTGGTAACCGAAGAGGGAACCGAAGTTATTTCCTGGTAGGTATCTCTTAAAAAGCTATTTTTGAAAGAAAAACCGGATGGAAAGTTTCTCATTCTGGTAAGCGCAAAGATGCTTATAGATAACAAGCAGTGCAATTCCAAGGCAGGCAAAGTCAATAGAGAGAACCGGCACAAAGAGAAAGACCAGAAGGCAGAATACGCCAAAGGTAATAATGGACCGGAAAAGATGTGGCCGGATAATTAAGACCACAGAAAAAAGAATATAAGCAGCAGCAAGGAAAAGAACCGGAAGAACAACCGGAAAGATTCCAAGCAGTACACCAAAGGAGACGGCAATGGCTTTGCCGCCTTTTTTGTTACTGTTTTTCGGATGAAACTGCAATGGGAACGCATGTCCGAGAACCGGTGCTATCAGAATCGGAATCATGTATGGAGTGTCAACATCCAATGTCCGTAGGGCGAGTACAACTGGGAAAAAGCCCTTGAAAAGTTCCAAAAGGAGCGCAAGAATACCAGCCCGGAATCCGCCGTACACAAAGGCATTGGCAGTGCCGGGATTTCCATCCGGACTTAATGCACAGATGTCTTTCTGGAATAATATCTTCGGAATCCAGTAGGCATAGAGTATGCTGCCGCTGAGATAGCCGGCGATGGAAAAAAAGATGCAGGTGATAATTGACTGGTTCATATTAAGGCTCCTTTTCTTTTCGATAAACAGGTGATTGTGGAAGGAGATAGCGTTTGTATAAAGGAATTTTGCAGTATTCCATATGCATTGATTTTCCGATGATGAAATACCACCGTTCTAAGTAGTTCATTTTTCTTTTTCTGATAAAAACAGTCTTTTCCATGTTTAACAGAATCCTGGTACTGTTCGTCAAAGTACGGTTGCCAGATGAAAATAGCATGATGTCGAAATTCCTAGTGCCCCTTGCAGGCTTTATGTGGCATCCGCTTTTGACGGACAGTGCCGAGATTCTGTCAAAGCAAGCGAAAAGACAGTTTATAATCAAGAAAAATGAACCACTAAGAATGGTTGGCATTTCACATCCAGGAAAATCAGATGTACATGGAATGCCACAAAATTTCCTATTAAAATCTTTTCTCCTGCTTCCGCAATCACTTGTTTGAATAAAAGCAATTGTCGTTATTTTTCAGACAGTGATTCTAACAGGTCTACAATGCGTTCTGCTGCATCGGATTTCTGCTCCCGGAGCTGTGCGGTATGCATTTCCTCCTGTAAATCATGGCTTCGCATCAGCAGCTTTCCAAGGCGAATCTGTTCTATCATGTATTTAGAGGCATAGGAAATGCCACGGTCTACGAAAAATGCACTGTTTGCGGTTTCGCAGCCTGGAATCGGTGCGGTATGGATAGTTGGGATTCCCTTTACCAAAGTTTCGGTGGAAGTAAGTCCGCCCGGTTTGGTAAAGATGACATCACAGGCATCCATATAAAGGGAAACATGTCTGGTGTAGCCTAAGACATGAACCCGCGGGCAATGTCTGAATTCTTTGGTGAGAACTGACTGTAATTTCTTATTGTTTCCGCAGATAATTACAATGTGTTCGTCATTTTTACACTGCTTATAAAGTGCCATGGCAAAGACTGCCAGTTTTCCAAATCCCATACTTCCGCTCATAATGAGAAAGGTAGGAGCATCAGCATCTAGGTGGCATTTGCGGCGGGCAATGTCTTTTGGTGTATGCTTGGCAAAGGCGTGGCGTACCGGAATACCGTAGGGCAGTAATTTTTCCTTTGGAACACCACGTTTTATATATTCGTCTACTAAATCCTCATGGGGAATAACATAGTAGTCGCAGTTGGTTTCCTCCCAGAAAGGGATGCAGGTATAATCGGTTCCGATAGCGACTGCTTTTACCGGCAGCATGTTGTGTTTCTTCATATAAGTAATGGTCTCTGCCGGGTAAAGGTGCGGCATCACCACAATGTCATAATTTCCTTCTTCGATGAGGGATGCAAGCGGTTTCGCCAGCTTTGCATTTGCCCAGTAAACCGGAGATTTGAAATGGCGGTTACTGATAAGCATTCCCAGTTTATAAATGAAACCGAAAAACCACGGCAGATGCTTTACAATCCCAATATAAAGTCCGCTGATAAGGCGTGAAGTATGTCTTTTGCCAAGCTGCATGGCATCAACGAAATTTACTTCGTGTCCCCTTGCTAAAGCTGCTTCTTCCACGGCATGACCGGCGGCGTTATGTCCTTCTCCTGTGTTGCAGGATAAAATCAGAATTTTCACAAAAAATCCCCTTTCCGAACTTTTCTTTCGTATAGAACATCTTAATATATTTGCAACAAAATAGCAACTTTTCATAAAATTTTATAACCAAAAACGAAACATTTTATAAAAAATTGCTTGTATTTCTGGCAGTATAAATTTATAATAAAAAAGTGTTTTTTAAAACAGAGGGCAGTAAATAGAAAGAAGGGTATTAAGATGAAAAAAATAGAAGAATATGTAAGAAGTATACCGGATTTTCCAGAGCCGGGAATTATTTTCAGAGATATTACTTCCGTATTGCAGGATGCAGACGGACTTCAGCTTGCAATAGATTCCATGATCAAGCTTTTAGATGGTGTGGACTTTGATGTAGTTGCCGGTACAGAATCCAGAGGATTCATTTTCGGAGTACCAATTGCTTACGAAATGCATAAACCGTTTGTACCGGTTCGTAAAAAAGGAAAATTACCATGTGAGACCATTTCACAGTCTTATGATTTAGAGTATGGACAGGCTACCATTGAGATGCACAAGGATTCCATCAAACCGGGGCAGAAGGTTGTTTTAGTAGATGACTTAATTGCAACCGGCGGAACCATTGAAGCTGCTATCAAATTAGTAGAGCAGCTTGGCGGAGAAGTAGTCAAGGTCATTTTCTTAATGGAACTGGCTGGATTAAAGGGAAGAGAGCGTTTGAAGGGTTATGATGTTGCTTCTGTAATTACATATGAAGGAAAATAATTTACAGAAGAGAAGTTTAACATGACTTATTGCCAGAGAGGCTGGCTTTAGGTATAAAAAACAATTTGGAGGAAGAAAAATGTTAGAGAAAATGTTCAAATTCAAGGAGAACAACACTAACGTCAAGACAGAAGTAATTGCAGGTCTTACCACATTTATGACAATGGCTTACATCCTGGCAGTTAACCCGAACCTGTTATCTGCTGCTGGCATGGATCCTACTGCAGTTTTGATTGCAACCTGTCTTGCATCCTTTATCGGAACACTTGCAATGGCTTTGATGGCTAATTATCCATTTGCATTAGCTCCTGGTATGGGATTGAATGCATATTTCGCATTTACAGTATGTGGAAATATGGGTTATGACTGGAGAGTCGCATTAATGGCAGTGTTCATTGAAGGTATCATCTTTATCGTACTTTCACTGACCAACGTACGTGAGGCAATTTTCAATGCCATTCCTGCTACACTGAAAAAAGGTGTAAGTGCCGGTATTGGTTTGTTTATCGCTTTCATCGGTTTACAGGGTGCTCACATTGTTGTTGACAACAGCTCTACTTTATTATCTTATGTTAAATTTACAGAGAACTGGCATACAGAAGGAATCTGTGCTTTACTTGCACTGATTGGTTTACTTCTTACCATTATCTTATATGTAAAGAATGTAAAAGGTTCCATCCTTATCGGAATCCTTGCTACATGGATTCTTGGTATGATCTGCCAGGCAGCAGGTATCTATCAGATTGATGCAGAAGCTGGATTCTATTCTTTATATCCTACATTTGCAATGACAGACTTCACCAAAATCGGAGAAACCTTTGGACAGTGTTTCAAAGCTGACTTTACCGGTGTAGGTATTGTTAACTTTATCGTAGTATTATTATCCTTCTTATTTGTAGATATGTTTGATACCATCGGAACCTTAATCGGTGTTTCTGATAAAGCTGGTATGTTAGACAAAGAAGGAAAGCTTCCAAGAGTTAAAAATGCGTTATTAGCTGACGCTATCGCAACATCCGCTGGTGCTGTTCTTGGTACTTCTACAACCACAACTTTCGTAGAGAGTTCTGCTGGTGTAGGTGCAGGTGCCAGAACCGGTTTTGCATCTGTTGTAACCGGATTCATGTTCCTGATTGCAATCTTATTTGCACCAATCTTTACAGCAATCCCAGGATTTGCTACCGCTCCTGCATTAATCTTCGTTGGATTCCTTATGGTATCTGCAATCGTTAAGATTGACTTCAACGATGTTACAGAAGCAGCTCCTGCATACCTTTGCTTAATTGCTATGCCTCTTATGTACAGCATTGCAGAAGGTATCGCAATCGGTGTTATCTCTTACGTTATCATCAATTTAATCTGTGGTAAAGCTAAGAAAATTACTCCGCTGATGTATATTCTTGCAGTATTATTCATTTGTAAGTATATCTTCCTGTAAGAGGAGATTAAATTAAATAAAACAATTTGAAGCAGACATTTATTACCATTTAAGGTGGTGAATTATGTCTGCTTTTTTTGCACAAAAAACTTCCGAAGAACATTTGGCATCATTGAAATCCCCTTCTCGTCAAAATCCACAAATTCAGGAAACCAATTTTGGTAATTCAGTTTCTTGTAGCGGAAATCCCAAGGTGTTACAATTAAGGAAACCGAAAAACAAAAAGTAGTTTCCACAGAGAACAGGGGTAGTGAACATGGAATTGAGAGAGAAAATATTGCAGGGCACGATGCAGGCATTTAACCAGAGGGGATTGAAATTTACCATGGATGATATCGCCCACATTCTTGGTATCAGCAAGAAAACGATTTATCAGGTATTTGCAGATAAAGAGGCGTTATTTCTTGCCATGGTGGATTATCTGTTTGACTGCATCAAGGAAAGTGAACGGGAAGTTATGGCAGATGAAAGCCTTGGCACTTTAGAAAAAATACGGAAAATCTTAGGGGTAATGCCGGAGAGTTATAAGGAAATTGATTTCCGGCAGATGTATTTATTAAAAGATAAATTTCCGGAAATCTATCATCAGGTGGAACTTCGGTTAGAGACCGGCTGGGAGACCACCATTGCGTTATTGGAACAAGGCATGGAGGAAGGCGTAATCCGCCGCATCAACATACCTGTTTTAAAGATGATGCTGGAAGCCTCCTTAGAGCAGTTCTTCCAGAGAGACATCCTGATTCAGAGCAAACTTTCCTATGGTGAGGCGTTAGAGGAAGTAGTGAATATTCTGGTGGATGGAATTATCACGAGGCAATAGATATGTGCGAATAGAGATGCATGAATAGAAATACACCAGTAGAAAGAGCGAGGAAAAGGTATGAGAGAAAAATACTATTTGGACAATGACTGGTATTTCAGTGAGAAATGGGAAGCAGCACAAAGTAACGCAGAATATGACGAAGCAGTGATGCAGAGCGTGCGGATTCCCCATACGGTAAAGGAACTGCCCTTTCACTATTTTGATGAGCATGCGTATCAGATGGTAAGCGGCTACCGCAGACACCTTTTGGCGAAGAAAGAGTGGGAAGGAAAAGTAGTGCGGCTGACCTTTGAAGGAGCTGCCCATGACAGTGAAGTCTATGTAAATGGAAAGAAAGCAGGGGCACACCACTGCGGATATACGGCATTTACCATTGATATTTCAGCACTGCTTCATTATGGGGAAGATAATATCATTGCGGTGCGGGTAGACAGCAATGAGAATCTGAATGTTCCGCCCTTTGGATTTGTCATTGATTATATGACTTACGGTGGAGTTTACCGGGATGTGTACCTTGAGATAAATGAGGAAAGCTATCTTGCAGATGTATTTTTAAAACCACAGGTGGAGCTGGAAACGAAGAAGGGAACACTGCTATCGGAAATCACGCTGGCAGGAAACGAAGAAAACCTGTTGTTACGGCAGAACATCCGGAAAAAAGGTGAAGAGGAATACCGTCTGGTTGGAGAGAAAACTTTTTCTGAAATTCCTACGCAGGAGGGAAAGAAAACACTTGCATTTCCGGCAGGAATCGTATCCCTATGGGAGGTAGAGAATCCGGCGTTATATGAAGTAAAGACCCAGCTTGTAACCGGAAATAATATAATCGATGAGGTTGTAACAACGGTGGGCTTTCGTCAGGCAGTATTCCAAAAAGATGGCTTTTACTTAAATGGACATAAGCTTCGAATTCGGGGACTAAACCGTCATCAGAGTTATCCTTATGTGGGTTATGCCATGCCGGCTTCCATACAGAGGATGGATGCGGAAGTATTAAAGAAAGAGTTAGGGTTGAATGCAGTGCGGACATCCCATTATCCGCAGTCACAGGAATTTATAAACCGGTGCGATGAGCTGGGGCTTATGGTATTTACCGAGATTCCAGGCTGGCAGCATATCGGCGATGAAGCATGGAAAGCGCAGGCTGTGGAAAATGTAAAAGACATGGTGATAAAGTACCGCAACCATCCATCCATTATTCTCTGGGGAGTGCGGATTAATGAATCGCAGGATGACGATGAATTTTACCGCCGCACCAATGCAATAGCACATAAGTTAGATGATACCAGACAGACTGGTGGCGTGCGGGCACATAAAAAGAGCAGTCTTTTGGAGGATGTATATACCTATAATGATTTTGTACACAATGGTCTGAACAAAGGCTGTGAGCATAAGAAGAATGTGACATCCGATATAGAAAAACCGTATCTTATCACGGAATATAACGGACATATGTATTCCACCAAATCCTTCGACTGGGAAGAACATCGTATGTGGCATGCACTCCGCCACGCCAGTGTACTGGATGCAGTAGCAGGAGAAGAGGACATTACCGGAAGCTTCGGATGGTGTATGGCAGATTATAATACACATAAAGATTTCGGTAGTGGAGACAGAATCTGCTATCACGGAGTCTTAGACATGTTCCGTAATCCGAAAATGGCGGCAGATGTGTATGCCTGCCAGCAGGAAGAAAGACCGGTATTAGCCTTAAGTTCAACGATGGATATTGGAGAACATCCAGCCTGCAACCGGGGCGAGACTTATATTTTTACCAATGCAGACAGTGTTAAAATGTACAAAAATGACCGGTTTACCAAGGAATATAAGAAAACGGATTCTCCATATAAGAATCTGAAACATGGTCCGGTTCCAATTGATGATTACATTGGAAATGCCATCGAAGAGGGAGAGGATTTCGCACCGAAACAGGCTGCAATGGTAAAAGAAGTTTTGAATCTGGCGGCACGCTATGGCATGAATCATCTGCCGAAAAGAGCATATTATCTGGCGGCAAAACTGATGCTTTTTTATCATATGAAGATGGAGGATGCGGTTGCACTTTATAACAAGTATGTCGGGGACTGGGGCGGACAATCCATGGTATATAAGTTAGAAGCCATAAAGGATGGTAAGGTGGTCAAAACTTTAGTAAGGGAGCCGGTACAGAAGGTGCAGTATCAGATTACGGCCAGCAGTCAGAAATTAAAAGAAACACATACCTATGATGTGGCTGCGGTAAGAATACAGGCAGTGGATGAAAATGGAAATCTGTTGCCATATTTTCAGGAGCCAGTGCAGCTAAAATGTGAGGGAGCATTAGAACTCATCGGACCGGACATCATCAGCCTGCAGGGCGGTATGGGTGGCACTTATGTAAAGACCATAGGAAAGACCGGAAGCGGAAAACTTATGATAAGCAACCGCCAGGCAGGAACCAGAGAAATTACATTTGAAATAGAATAAGGGAGTATAACGATAAGGAGGGTATCTATGAAGGAAAAATCAAGGGAAATCTTCGGAAACAAAATGCCGCAGAAGGTGTACCGGAAAGCGGTAAAGAGTAAGAAGAAGTTTCAAAAGAAATTCGGGGATGACAGCAAGGTGGATTATCCGGTGGTGTTAAAAGAAAATGCACATATCGGAGATTCCCTTGGTGTTGTGGATGTGCTGCTGCCGGAGCAGAAAGAGGCTTTGAAACTGGAATTTGACAAAGAGAAGGGAATCATTGTAGGAAATATCCGTATGGGATTTGGACATTACCGGATTTCCATGGCAATTGCATCCGCAGCAAAATCCATGGGCTACACACCATACTGGATGGACTTAAATTCCTATCCTAGGACTACCTGCACGAAGGTCATTGGCGCACAGAATGATTTGTATTCTCTGGGTTCTAGACTTTCCGGTAAGAGTAAGCTCTTTAATAAACTGGTGTGGGAGCCAATGAATTATGAAGGGTTCCGGAAGCTTTCCTATAATGCTTCTGACCAGAAAAATGCAGAGCTTATGGCTCCGGTTTACCGGAATGTACCAAAAGAAATTCCGGTGGTAGCAACCCATGTGTGGCCGGCACAGGCAGCTATACATGCCGGCATGAAATATGTAGTCAATGCGATTCCGGATAACTGGCCGATGGCATTGCATTTATCCGAAGGAAGCCTTCATACAGTTCAGACTCATTATGCGTATCAGGGCTATCGGATTTTAAATGGCATGCAGGGAAAAGATGTCTTAAATCCTATGCCGGAAAAAGATCTTATATACACGGGACATTATATTGACCATGAGCTGGTAAGCAATATTGAAGCAGACTGCGAAGCGAGAATTAAAAGAAAGCAGGAGAAGAAAACGATGCGTTTCTTATTAACCATCGGCGGAGCAGGAGCCCAGAGAGAAATTTTTGCAGCTATTATCAGATATCTGATGCCGGCAATCCGGGAAGGCAGGGCAGCACTTTATGTCAATGTAGGAGATTACCGGAATGTCTGGGAAGAATTATTACAGGAAATTCCGGGACTTAAAAATGCAGCAACGGAGCATTTTGATGACTGGGAGAATACAAGGCAGTTTGCCGAAGCTGCACTGGATGGGGAAGTAACCGGAGTCCATAGCTTCTATCATAAGAATATTTTCGAAGCAGTGTACTGCACGAATCTTTTGATGCGAAGCTGTGATGTGCTGGTGACAAAGCCAAGCGAACTGGCATTTTATCCGGTGCCGAAGCTCTTTATCAAAAGAGTGGGTGGACATGAACAGTGGGGTGCCATCCATTCCGCAGAGATTGGGGACGGTACCCTGGAATGCCGTGATATTCCACATACCTTGCAGATGCTGGAATTATTCCAAAGCTCAGACCATCTGCTTACCGATATGTGTGAAGCAATTATGGAAAATAAGAAACAGGGGATTTACGATGGCGCATACAGGGTAGTGGAACTGGCAATGGGCTTACGAAAAGGAGGAGAAGGACAATGAGATTAACAATAAAAGAAAAAGTGGCATATGGCCTTGGTGCAGTTGGCAAAGACATGGTATACATGCTTTCTGCAAGTTACATTTTATATTACTATCAGGATATTTTGAATGTCAGTGCCATTGCGATGGGAATTATCCTGATGGCAGCAAGAGTATTTGATGCATTTAATGATCCGATTATGGGAATTATCGTAGCCAAGACGAGAACCCGCTGGGGTAAGTTCCGTCCATGGCTTTTGATTGGAACCATAACCAATGCAGTAATCTTATATCTGATGTTTGCAGCACCACCTGCATTAGATGGCAGCGGACTGGTTGCCTATGCAGCAGTAACCTATGTGCTGTGGGGTGTTACTTATACCATGATGGACATTCCATTTTGGTCTATGATTCCGGCATTTACCGAAGGTGGAAAAGAAAGAGAGGGACTTTCTACTCTTGCCCGTTCCTGCGCAGGCGTGGGTTCCGCACTGATTACCATTATCACGGTAAAATGCGTGGTTTTATTAGGCCAGGGCAATGAGCGTGCCGGTTTTAAATGGTTTGCGTTAATCATTGCAGTATTATTTGTGATTTTTATTACTATTACCTGTATGAGCATCAAGGAAAAATCTACCGTAAATGTGGACTCTCCATCGGTGGGACAGATGTTTAAAGCATTGTTACAGAATGACCAGGCAATGACCGTTGTTATTACGATAGTGCTGATTAACTGCTCTCTTTATATTACTTCAAACCTTTTGATTTATTTTTTCAAATATGATTTTGGCGGGGACGCGTGGTATAACAGCTATACTTTATTCAATACCTTTGGTGGTGGAATCCAGATTATTTCCATGATGATATTCTTCCCACTGCTGCGTAAATTCTTAAGTGTCTTGAAGGTATTTTATGTAAGCTTTGTTATGGCAATCGCAGGTTATGGTGTATTATTTATACTGACACTGACAAATATGTCAAACTTATTGTTATTATTTATTCCGTCATTCTTTATCTTTACAGCCTTTGGAATGCTGACGGTACTTACCACCGTATTTCTTGCAAATACCGTGGACTATGGCGAACTGAAAAATAACCGGAGAGATGAGAGCGTTATCTTTTCCATGCAGACCTTTGTGGTAAAACTGGCATCCGGAGTAGCTGCACTGGCAGCTTCCATCTGCTTAAATCTCTGCCATTTAAGTAATGATACTGCAGAAACAGCAACCGCAGCTGCTGCGTCCGGCAGCTCCCTTTTAGGACTCCGCATGACGATGGCAGGAATTCCGATTATCGGCTTACTGATTGCAGTGCTGGTATTCCGTAAGAAATTTATCCTGACAGAAGAAAAAGTGCAGGAAATCACAGAACAGATTAAAGGGAAGGAAAATTATCGATGATTCGTAAGGAAAAGGATTATTTTATTCTGGATACCGACCATACCACCTATTGCTTCCGGGTACTTCCTACCGGACAGCTGGAACATCTTTATTATGGCAGAAAGCTTCATATCGAGGACGAAGCAGATATGCAGCCGCTGGTGGAAAAGCATGTCTTTGCACCGGGTAATGTGATTCTGTATAACGAAGAGCAGAAAGCATATTCCTTAGAGGATATGCGCCTTGAAATGTCCGCCTATGGAAAAGGAGATATAAGAGAACCTTTTGTGGAAGTGGTGAATGCCAATGGAAGCAATACGATAGATTTTGTATACAAGGAAGCAGAGATAACCAAAGGTAAGGAAGCCTTTGCGGAACTGCCGGGTTCCTATGGCAGCGAAGAGGAAGTGGAGCAGCTTTGTATCCGGCTTGCGGACGAAGGAAATGAGCTGGCACTGGAATTGTATTATTATGTCTATCCATCCTGTGACATCATCAGCCGCAGTGCGAAATTCTATAATAACGGAAAGAAAGCTGTGCAGTTGAAACGGCTGATGAGCCTGCAGCTTGACTTTGATGGGCATGATTATGCATTTACTACATTTCATGGAGCCTGGGCAAGAGAAATGAAGCGGAGTGATATGCCGGTAACAGCAGGAAAATTAGTAAATGCTTCCTATACCGGAACCACTTCAAGCCGGGCCAATTCCTTTGTGATGCTAAGCCGGCCGAAGACCACAGAGGATGCCGGGGAATGCTTTGGTTTTCACCTTATCTATTCCGGTAATCACTATGAAGCAACAGAAGTAAACAGCTTTGGCAAAATGCGTCTGGTGACAGGAATCAACCCACAGGCATTTTCCTATGAAGTGGCACCGGAAGAATGCTTTCAGGCACCGGAGGCAGTGATGGCATATGCAGAAAACGGATTTAACCAGATGAGCCAGAGGCTGCATCATTTTATCCGGGAGCATATTGTCCGTGGAACCTGGCAGAAGAAGGAGCGGCCGATACTGCTTAACAGTTGGGAGGCTTCCTATTTTGACATCAGTGAGAAGAAGTTACTGAAGCTGGCAAAGGAAGCAAAAGAAGTTGGCATAGAATTATTTGTAATGGATGACGGCTGGTTTGGCGAACGGATGGATGACAGCAGTTCCTTAGGAGACTGGGAAGCAAATGCGAAGAAGCTGCCGGGTGGGCTTAAAGGTTTATCCGATAAGATTCGCGGACTGGGACTGCAATTCGGTATCTGGGTGGAGCCGGAAATGGTCAATGTGAAAAGCAAACTTTATGTGGCACATCCGGACTGGACCATTGAGATTCCGGGACAGCCTCATTCGGAAGGAAGAAACCAGCGGATTTTAGATTTGGGAAGAAGAGAAGTACAGGATTATATTATTGAGAGCATGAGTAAAGTCTTTTCTTCAGCAGACATTTCCTATGTGAAATGGGACATGAACCGGACCTTCAGTGATTATTATTCCACAGCACTTCCACCGGAACGGCAGGGAGAAGTGGCACACCGCTATGTGCTGGGATTATACCGCTGCATGAAGGAACTGACGGAACGGTTTCCGGAGATTTTATTTGAAGGCTGTGCAGCAGGCGGCAACCGCTTTGACCTTGGAATCTTATGCTATTTTCCGCAGATCTGGGGCAGTGATGATACGGATGCATTGTGCCGGGCGGAGATAGAAGAAAATTATAGTTATGGCTATCCGCTGTCAGCAGTCAGTGCTCATGTGTCTGCCTGCCCGAATCACCAGACGCTGCGGAATACGCCATTAGAGACAAGATTTCAGGTGGCATGCTTTGGAAGCTTCGGCTATGAATGCAACCTCTGTGATATGAAAAAAGAAGAAAAGGAAGCCATGAAGGAGCAGATTGCATTATATAAGAAATGGCGGAAGGTGTTGCAGCAGGGAACCTTTTACCGGGGCAGAAGCTTTTACGATGGAACACAGAGTGGAATGGGCGGCAGCGTTTTAGCGGACGAAGCCGGTAACCAGATGGAGTGGACCTGCGTATCGGAAGATGGCACCAAAGCAGTGGGTATGCTGATGCAGAAATTAGTGGTACCAAATACGCAGCAGCAGACTTATTATCCGAAGGGATTGCTGCCGGATGTCCGTTACCATTTCTACAACCGGAAATTAAAATATAATATCAAAGAATTCGGTGATCTGGTAAATACGGTTTCGCCGGTTCATATCAAACAGGATTCCCTGACCCATCAGGTGCTTTCGAAATTGGTAAAAATGGATGGCGAGACGGAAGACTTCCATGCATATGGAGATACCTTAATGTATGGCGGCGTTCATGTCAGTCCGGCATTTGGCGGAACCGGATACAATGATAAGGTAAGGCACTACCCGGATTTTGCATCCCGTTTATATTTTATGGATGGAGAAGTAAAAAAGTAGGGAGACAGAAGTCCATGTTTGTGCTAAGATGAACATATCCATAAACACAAACAGGAGCGGATATGAAGAATAAATCAAAGTTAAAGAAAATAAGAGAAAAGAAAGCAGGCACAGCCACCGTTACCAAAGAGTGGCTTTATATGAATCCAAATTCCATCACAGTAGCAGAGATTGAAAATGCATTAGAGGGAATGGATGGCATCGAAACAGAAATCTGGAAAGAAGCCAGAGTGTTGGAAGTGGAGGTTCCGGAGCATCATTCCATGGATATCGAAGAGATTGCAGTCAATTTAAAGGATGAATATGCCAATGCTTATTTAAAAGAGCATGACATTCATGCTCTTTTTGCTGTCACAATTGACACAGAAAACTATGCATTTATGCAAAAAATCATGCAGAAAATCATCGCCGGTGCAGGAGGCTTCTTCTGCGGTGATACAGAGGATTTTACACCGGTAGTAAAAGAGTAAGAAGTGAAATAAAAAATGCGAAAGATAAGATTATATGATGCAACAAAATTAGACCGGGAACATATGATGTTTTCCAATAAGCAACTTATTACGCTGCTTCTGCCGATTATGGTAGAGCAGCTTTTGAATTCCTTTATGGGAATGGCGGATACCATGATGGTAAGCAATGTGGGAAGTGCGGCAATCTCTGCGGTATCACTGGTGGATTCCATCAATGTACTGGTCATACAGGTATTTACGGCATTAGGAGCAGGAGCAGCAATTATCTGTTCCCAGTATCTTGGAAGGGGAGACAGGGAGTCCAGCAATGAGGCTGCAAGACAGGTAACTTTAAGCGTACTGACGATTTCTACGGTATTGTCTATATTTTGTATTATATTTCGTGGACCACTGCTGCATCTGATTTTTGGCCAGGTAGAAGAGGCTGTTATGGATAATTCCATGATTTACTTCCTGCTGACTGCAATTTCATTTCCGTTCATTGCACTTTTTGATGCCGGTGGAGCTTTTTACCGGGCAGCAGGAAACAGTCGTTTTCCAATGATGATTTCTGTCCTTTCCAATGGACTCAACATTGCCGGAAATGCAGTGCTTATCTTTGGATTTCAGATGGGGGTGGAAGGAGCAGCCCTTTCTACATTATTTTCCAGAATCTTTTGTGCAGTAGTCATTTTCTGGAATCTGCGGAAACCGGATCAGGTGATTGTGGTAAATCATTATCTTAAGATCCGTCCCAATTTCCCATTGATTGGAAAAATTCTTTCTATCGGAATTCCATCCGGAATTGAAAACGGAATGTTCCAGTTCGGAAAGCTGGCAATCCAGTCCAGCGTATCAACCCTTGGAACGGCAGCCATTGCCGCGCAGGCAATGACTATTATACTGGAAAATTTAAATGGAATCGGAGCCATTGGAATCGGAATCGGCCTGATGACAGTAGTAGGACAATGTATTGGAGCCGGAAAAGTGGAAGAGGCGCGTTATTATATGGTGAAACTCTGCGGCTATGCAGAAATTGTTATTCTGATTTCCTGTGCAGTGGTATTTTTATTGACAAAGCCGGTTACATTTTTAGCTGGAATGGAAGCAGAAAGTGCCTCCCTCTGCATGGAAATGATAATAGCAATTACGATTGTAAAACCGATTGTATGGGTGCTGGCATTTATCCCGGCTTATGGCATGCGTGCCGCCGGAGATGTGAAATTCTCCATGATTTTATCCAGCCTTACCATGTGGTTCTGCCGTGTGGCATTGTGTGTATATCTGATCCGCAGCTGTGGTTTCGGACCAATGGCGGTGTGGATTGGCATGTTTGCCGATTGGACGCTTCGTGCTATCGCATTCAGCGTCCGGTATCTAAGCGGCAGGTGGAGCCGGATACATGTCATTTAGAACATGCTAGCGGAAGCAGTACCTGGGTAATAAATTTAGTTTTGTCTTTATGCTGTGGCGGTCCCTCTAAATAGCAGTGGCGGAAGATGCCAACCGGTGTAAGCTTTTGCTCTCTGGCATAGGAAAGCAGGGTATCATGAACCGATGGCAATTCTTCATACGCTCCATGATGATAGAGGCAGACTGCTTTCTGGACAGGGAGATTTAAAATGTGCTCACCCTTGCTTCCTGCCGGGACAACAGCAAAAAAGGACATATCCTTTGCATCCGTAATGGGAGCTTCCGTAAAATAAATCTGCCCGGTATGTGCCGGACCATAGTTCTGCAGTGCTTCCAAGGCAACCTCTCTTAGCAAATTCGTCTTTTCTGCGATGCTGTCACTTTCCGTTTTGCGGCAGTACACCGTCTGTGATGGAATTGTAATGATTTCCATTGATTCAAATCCCTGATTGATTCTTTCGTATAAGGCTTTGATATTGGCATTTAATTCATCCCGCAAAGATTCCAGCCTTCGAACCATGGATAAAAGGTCGTTGGAGTTGTCGAAGTAGCCGTGGATTTCATCCAGTGACAGGCCAAGATTCTGCAGCGAGCGGATGGTTCGAATCTTCGTCAGTGTATCAATGGTATAGTAACGATTGCCGGAGGGATCTTCTTTTACATCCGGAAAAACCAGTCCATGAGCTTCATAATTTAAAATAATTCTTCTTGTGATGCCCACAAAGTCTGCGGCATCTCCAATTGAAAACAGTTCTTTCAAAATGTACCCCCTTTTTATTTATTCAGTGATTGTGAAAAGAATGGATTTAGAAATTTTGAAGAAATAAAGTCGGCTGCATCACTTCAAAACACCGTAGTTCTAAAATATATGTTTTGCTTTTCTCTATGAAAGCCAGTCTTTCCAATGTTTGACAGTCTGCACCGGTTGTCCGCCTGCATACAGATACATAAACAAGCCTGTTAGGAGGTCTTGGCATTCTGTTATGCAACCGGCAATGCAGGCACAGTTGAATATGGATATGAATTTGCGCCGGTTGCCGGAATCATAAACTTATTTGCCAGAATGCCTAGACCTCCTTACGGGTTTGTGAAAGTATCTGTAGCAGACGGACAACCGGGCAGCCGGTCAAAGCAACGGAAAGACAGCTTACAAACAAGCAAAACATACATTTAAGAAATGCTGGTGTTTTGAGGCAAACCAGCCGGTCTTTATTTCACACAAAATTTTCATATCATATATTTTTTCACAATTACCGGCAAAATTTGTAAAATGATTGCATCGTACATCAATGTACGGTGTAAAATATCAGTGTAATTGTAACACAGCATTGAGAGTGTGAAAAGTGAAAAAAGAAAGAAAAAAGGTAATTTAAGAAGGGAAGGATGTACATGAAACAAAAGAAGAAAAGTTTATTTTCCTTGTTACTTGCGTTGATGATGGTAGCAGGTCTTATGCAGGGGATGACAGTTGAGACAAAGGCAGCCACAAATTCAGTACAGGCAGGACCATTTACGTTGTCACGAGATTCGGGGGCAATTGTAGAAGGAGTCGATTATACCTATGGAAAATATGAATCTGGAAATAGAAATTCGCTTACCATTCTGACGGATGACATTACGATTGCAATGGATGAAAATGCAGAACCTACATCAGATATTATTGAGCTGGGAGAATTTAATAACCCCCCACTTGACAGTTTTTCTAAGGTAACATTTTCAAATTTAAAAATGAAATCTTATTATAATAATATATACAGTAATGTAGACCATATTCATATTACACTGGTTGGAAACAATGAGCTGGTCAGCATAAAAGAAGAATCTAGAACCTATGGTGATTTTGCAATTTTTGGACATGGAAGTGTAAGCATTGAGAATAGTCCAAACGGTTCTCTTTATGCAACTGCAGATGGAATCGGCTGGGGTGCCATTTCTGTATCAGAAGGATATGGAAAAAGTGATGCATGCATTACAGTTGGAGATGCCATGTCAATGAAAAGTTCTACAGCTATGATGGCAGATATTTCGGAATTGACAGATACGCCACAAGTTTGGAGAGATTATATTGGAGTAGGTCAAAATTATATGGATATTAAATCTGCCAAAACACTCCTGATTGGTATGTGGAAGCACAGTCACACATGGAGTTATGCCGTAGATGAAAACAAAGATGGAAGCCGTATTCTTGCAGCCTGCAGCGGATTGGGAGATTGCAATGAGAAAGATGCATCTTTATGGTTATCCTTATCAGCTGAGAATACAGACTATGATGGAACAGCAAAAGCTGCCAATATAACAACATCCGAAGACTGGAAGAGACTTAATCTTCCGGTTCCGGAAATCGTATATTATCTGAGTGGAACAGACACAAAGACCAACAGTGACAACAGCGGAGCAGAAGCCGTTGGAGGTGCACCAAAGTTACCGGGCAGTTATAAGGCACAGATTACAGTTGGAACAGATACCACAGCCTCAAAAGAATTTACAATTACATGCAAGCATGGTGAATGGATGGAAACAGTATCAGATTCCTATCTGAAAACAGCAGCAACCTGTACCGCACCGGCAGTTTATTACAAATCCTGCAAAGTTTGCGGAGCAAAGGGAACGGAGACATTTACCAGCGGAAATCCATTAGGACATGATTTTAGTAACAACGCAGAAGTCTGCAGACGGGAAGGTTGTAATGAGAAGACCCCGGATTATAAACCGGTAACACCGGTCATTATTGAAGGCGCTGGTGGAGAATGGACAAAGGAAAGTGGTGCAACGCTTCGTTTCCGCAGTGACGCCGGTGTCAGCAGCTTCCTTCGTGTAGAAGTGGATGGCACCGTAGTAGATGCGAAAAACTATACGGTAACAGAAGGCTCTACCATTGTCACCTTTACTGCAGAATACTTAGAAAGCCTTGCTACCGGAAAGCATACGGTTGCGATTGTATCTTCTATCAGTGGGGAAGAAAAGAAAGCAACCGCCGAATTTACCATTGCAAAGAAAGCTGATACAACAAATGGAAATAACAATGCAACTGCAGACCAGACCACAGCACAGAAAACAAAAGCATTGAAAACAGGTGATGAATCACCGATTGGATATCTGCTTGCACTCTTGGCATTATGCGGAGCGGCAGTAGTATTCACAGGGAAAAAGGGTTATTTAAAATAGGAGATAGATGAAAATTAAGATGCATATAAGGGATGACAGATATAATCTGGAATCTTTTATATGCATCTTTTATGAAAAAAATTGAAAATAAAATACTATAGATAATTATGTTGACGAATTAAATCATTTGTGTTATATATTAGAAAGTAAAAAATTCTACTATATGTTATTTGAATATATCATAAAAGATTAATTTTTATAATTAGTGTTATTGGCTTAGAGACATCTTGATTAGTTCAATTCTGATACTGATTAGATATTAAAAGTTTATTTTAGTACCTAATCAGTATCAGAAAGAGTTAGCATGAACAGTTAAGGTGTTGTTTTTATACCTAAATATGTGGTGGCTTTGCTTGCTCTTTTCTGACTGAGGAAAGGAGGAAGCTTTTTTGTTATTAAGAGATAGTGATAGTAGAAAAAATGCAGGAACAAATCGGAGACTAATTTAAAAAGTTAAGGAGAAACAAATAATGAGCAATCAAATTCAAAATTTAGGAGACTATAACAAAGTAAGAATTGATTTACAGAAAGCAGGTGGGAGTAGAGAAAAATTATATCAAAGTATTGGAAAGGCAGAAGTAGAAAAAGCAATTTCTGTATGGAAAGAAAAAATGCTATTGGTGGCTGCCTTGGGAGGCATTATAGGGATGATTGTTGGCATTAGGTATTGTAGGAAAAATGAAGTGAAAGAGAGTGAAGTGCAAAATTCTTGTATAAAAAAAATTCAAGAAGTGATGGAAGAGGAGGTTTTGAATAGTTCAAGCTATAAGGCGAAAAATCATAAGAAAATTGGTTTAGTATGTGAAAGACGAAATGAAATAACGGCGGAAGAAAAGAAATTATTATTCAAATTGAATAAAGGAAATTTTGATGGTATGGTAGGTGATAGAGTAGTTACAGCTAGAGGCTCGGCTGTTTTTGTAATGATACAGAATGGTATGCCGATATGTTATGAACGAGGACCGGCTATAAATTTTTTTAATGGTAAAGAGCGTGAACGTCAAGAAGGAAAATTATTTGTTCTAAAAAAATGGGAGACTAATAGTGAAAAAATAGAATTTCTAAGATCATTGGGATGGTTGATAAATGATAAAGAAGCAAAAAAGTACAGCAAAAAATGGAATAGTGAAAGTGAGGAAGAAAAATGATGAGATTAACAAAAAAGAATCGAAAAAAATTATTGGAACAAAATGATGGCTTTTCTAAAAACACCAATTATGATTCGAGAAATAGTAGATATGAAAGAGAATATCATATATCTGATGGAAAACTATATATTCGGGAAAACGGAGAAACTTCTTGGGCAGATAGTAGATATGATAAATCTTGGATTGCTTCGGATGAAGAAGAACATAGATTTTTATATAAATATTTAGAAGAATTGGATAAAGAAGAGCTAGATTAAGGAGAGTAAAAAAGAGCGAAAGTTTTACTAATATTATTTGGCAGTGTAATATATGAATTTAGCTATATGAAAAATCAGAAAGAGAATGGCTAGTTTGCTGGTAATATTTGCTTTGGACTGTGTAAAAAGCCATACATAAAAGCAAATCCTCTGCATACAATGTAAAAACAAGTATTGCAGGGGATTTTCTTTGAAAAGCTATATAGAAGAAAGAGCCGTAGAAATAGCCAAATACATTATAGATAACAATGCGACAGTGCGTCAGACCGCAAAGCAGTTTGGAATCAGTAAGAGTACGGTACATAAGGACGTAACAGAACGTTTATCCCAGGTGAATCCGACCCTGGCGCGGGAAGCAAGGAAAGTGCTGGATGTCAATAAGTCGGAGCGTCATATCCGTGGGGGACTGGCAACGAGAGAAAAATATCTTCATCAACATGTGACGGGTTGATATGTTTGAAACAAAGAAAACGTAATATTGTGCCCGGCGTTGGGAAAAATCAGTGCGGCGGCACAATCAAAAAGAAATGCCAGTATCAGCAGCGTAAGAAAAATGCGTTGCAGTGGTACTGGCATTTTTTTCCATAAATGAGATGCAATCCGTGCAAACACGCAGACCCAGAGCACACCTGCAATGCCAAATCCCAATGCAGAATAAAGACAGATATAACCGCCAAGTTGCAGTGGATAACCGTGATAATCCCAGTAACGCAGGTGGAAAACTTGGGCGAGGAACCATCCGATAAAAAGTTCTACAAAAGAGCCGAGAAGCACCGCAAGAAAAAAGACTTTGACCGGATGCTTCTGAAAGCGTCTTAAAATAAGCAGCATCAGGACAGCCCCCACACCATAGACCGGAAGCCATGGACCATAGAGAAAGCCACGGTTACAGAAAACCCCATCCTGTACATAAAAAAGCAGCACTTCCCACAGGTATCCAAGGAATGCTCCCAGAAAGAAAAAGAAAATATATTGTGTGATGGATTTAATCAGATAATCTTTACGCATACAGGGAGTATTTCCATATAATAAAGAATTATGTGCTGCCCCAAATAACAACTCAGAATATCTTGCAAAAACAAAATAGGGCTTGTCTTTCCAGGGTGGCTCAACTATAATAAAATTTAGACGCTGGGCGAGTCTCAGCAAAAATTAGGAGGAAAAACGTCCATGGATAAGGAAAAAGTTATTGTCATTGATTTTGGCGGACAGTACAACCAGCTGGTTGCAAGACGTGTCCGTGAATGCAATGTATATTGTGAAATATATTCTTACCGCACGGATATCGAGACAATCAAAGCGATGAACCCGAAGGGAATTATCCTGACCGGAGGTCCAAATAGTTGTTATGAGGCAGATTCACCAACTTACAGCAAAGAGCTTTTTGAACTTGGTATCCCGGTTTTGGGACTTTGTTACGGCGCACAGCTCATGATGCATGTGTTGGGCGGCAAGGTAGAAAAAGCACCGGTTCGCGAATATGGTAAGACAGAAGTAATGGTAGATAAGAATTCACCATTATTCCAGAATGTAGAAGAAAAGACCATTTGCTGGATGAGCCATTTTGATTATATTTCAAAGACAGCACCTGGTTTTGAAATCGTAGCACATACTGCAGACTGCCCGGTGGCAGCCGCAGAAAACCGTGAAAAAAATCTCTATGCCATCCAGTTCCACCCGGAGGTACTTCATACCAAAGAGGGAACCAAGATGCTCCACAACTTCGTACGTGGTGTCTGTGGCTGTGCCGGAACATGGAGAATGGATTCCTTTGTGGAAAATACCATCAAGGAAATTCGTGAAAAAGTCGGTAACGGAAGAGTGCTTCTGGCATTGTCCGGTGGAGTGGATTCTTCTGTGGCAGCAGGTCTTTTATCCAGAGCAATCGGAAAGCAGCTTACCTGCGTATTTGTTGACCATGGTCTTCTTCGTAAAGACGAGGGAGATGAAGTGGAAAATGTATTCGGACCGAACGGTCAGTTTGACTTAAACTTCATCCGTGTAAATGCCCAGGAGCGTTACTATAACAAGCTTGCCGGAGTAACAGAGCCGGAAGCAAAACGTAAAATTATCGGTGAAGAATTTATCCGTGTCTTTGAAGAAGAAGCAAAGAAAATCGGAGCCGTTGATTTCCTGGCACAGGGAACCATTTATCCAGATGTGGTAGAAAGTGGTCTTGGCGGAGAATCCGCTGTCATCAAATCCCACCACAATGTAGGCGGTCTTCCGGAATATGTTGATTTCAAGGAAATCATCGAGCCACTGCGTAACCTCTTCAAAGATGAGGTTCGTAAAGCCGGTCTTGAACTTGGAATTCCGGAGCATCTGGTATTCCGTCAGCCATTCCCGGGCCCGGGTCTTGGTATCCGAATCATCGGTGAAGTCAATGCTGAGAAAGTCCGCATCGTACAGGATGCCGATGCCATCTACCGCGAAGAAGTGGACAGGGCAGTAGCTGCTTACAAGAAAGAAAATGGTAAAGCTCCATCCTGGATGCCGAACCAGTATTTCGCAGCCCTGACCAATATGCGTTCCGTTGGAGTAATGGGCGACGAGAGAACCTACGACTACGCAGTTGCACTGCGCGCCGTAAATACCGTCGATTTCATGACCGCCGAAAGCGCAGAGATTCCATTTGCAGTACTGCAAACAGTAATGAGCCGAATCATCAACGAGGTACGCGGGGTAAACCGTGTATTCTATGATTTGACGAGTAAGCCACCTGGAACGATTGAGTTTGAATAACGGATTAAAATGCCGAAAGCCTGTATTTATGCGGGCTTCCGGCATTTGTTTTATCAAATGGC